>WLWH01000562.1_pt1 | contig 30138 bp, 22 predicted proteins | sample 6712741 | NCBI WGS metagenome assembly WLWH01 (sample SAMN12718694, study PRJNA515312) | sponge metagenome | isolation source: marine sponge | host: Mycale hentscheli | place: New Zealand: South Island, Marlborough, Capsize Point | collected 2003-05-01
TTTTTTGAAGATGTTTTAATGGCTTGTGTGTTTTATGGAATGCCCATACTTATAGAGAACAATAAACCTCGATTATTGTATCATTTTAAAAATAGAGGATATAGAGGTTATTCTATGAATAGACCAGATCGTGTTTACAACAAATTATCTGGATCTGAAAAAGAATTAGGAGGCATCCCAAATTCAAGCGAAGACATAAAACAAGCTCACGCGGCAGCAATTGAGTCTTACATAGAGCAACACGTGGGGTTAGATTTTCTGGGGAGCTTTAGAGATTCCGATGTGATGGGTTCAATGTATTTTACCAGAACACTAGAGGACTGGGCTAGGTTTAATATTAATAACAGAACAAAGTTTGATGCCTCTATAAGTTCGGGGTTAGCAGTGATGGCTAATCAGAAATCACTTTACCAGCCCATTAAAAATAAATCAAAAATAAAACTTAACTTTGCAAGATATGACAATAAGGGAAGTTATAGCCAAATTATAAGATAAATGGAGGACGTTAAAATCTCAATAAACCCTCAAGGGTTCCCAAGCCAGTTTGTATCAGATTCAGTTAAAAAGAAATACGAATTTGGATTACAAATAGGTCAAGCTATTCAATATGAATGGTTTCGTAAAGACGGAGGTCAAAGCAGGTTTTACAATCAATGGGCTGATTTTCATAGATTACGCCTATATGCCAGAGGAGAACAGTCAGTTCAAAAATACAAGAATGAATTAGCAATTGATGGTGATTTAAGTTATTTAAACTTAGATTGGACTCCAGTTCCTATTATTCCAAAATTTGTAGATATAGTTGTAAATGGAATGGCTGATAGGTTGTTCAAAGTCAGGGCATATGCTCAAGATGCCATGTCTACAGATCGAAGAAGTGATTATCAGTCTACATTAGAAAAAAATATGTTAGCTAAACCTGTTATGAAACAAGTTCAAAAGGGCTTAGGTATAAACACTTTTGCCATGAGCGAGGAAGAAATTCCAGAGTCTGATGAAGAGCTAACTTTGCACATGCAATTAAAATACAAACCAGCTATTGAAATAGCTGAAGAAGAAGCAATTAATACAGTTTTAGCTGAAAACAGATACTATGATTTACAGAAAAGATTATACTATGATCAGATGGTTCTGGGAGTTTCTATGTGTAAGCATTCTTTTTTACCAGGAGCTGGAATTAAAATAGATTATGTTGATCCGGCTAATGTTGTTTATAGCTATACCGAAGATCCTTATTTTCAAGATTGTTTTTATTGGGGAGAAATTAAAACTCTTCCTATCATTGAGTTGAAAAAAATAGATACTAGCTTGACTAGGGCAGATATGGATGAAATATCTAAATACAGTCAAAGCTGGTATGACTATAATAATACTGCTCAATATTATAACAATAGTTTATTCAGCAAAGACAGTGCAACTGTTTTATTTTTTAATTACAAAACGACAAACACTTTTACTTACAAGAAAAAAACAAATTCAGTAGGAGCTGAAAAAGTAATAGAAAAAGAAGACACTTTTGATCCAACAGTAGAAATGCAAGAAGAGGGTAATTTTGAGAAAATAACTAAAACTATTGATGTATGGTATGAAGGAGTTATGGTTATGGGAACAAACATTTTATTAAAATGGGAAATGGCAGAAAACATGGCTAGACCAGCTTCTGCTTCTCAAGAAGTGTATCCTGAATTTATAGCTGCTGCTCCCAGAATGTATAAAGGAGTTTTAGAGTCTTTAGTAAGAAGAATGATTACCTTTGCGGATTTAATTCAAATTACTCATTTAAAATTACAACAAGTAATTTCAAGAGTAGTTCCTGACGGAGTTTTTATTGATGCGGATGGATTAAATGAAGTAGATTTAGGAACAGGTCAAGCATATAATCCTGAAGATGCATTAAGAATGTTTTTTCAAACAGGTAGTGTTATTGGTAGAAGCTATACACAAGATGGAGATTTCAATCAAGCTAAAGTTCCTATTCAACAACTAAATAGTAATTCTGGTCAAGGAAAGATTCAAAGTTTAGTAGGTACATATAATCATTATATGCAAATGCTAAGAGATGTAACGGGCCTAAATGAAGCAAGAGACGGAGCTACTCCTGATAGCTATTCATTGGTAGGGTTACAAAAACTTGCAGCATTAAGCAGCAACACTGCAACAAGACATATTTTAGATGCAGGTATAGGTCAAAGTGAAAGACTATGCACAGCTTTATCTACAAGAATTGCTGATTTATTAGAATACTCTGAGTTTAGAGAAGAATTTGTAAATCAAGTTGGAAAGTTTAATGTAGGAATATTAAATGAGATTTCTAAACTGTACTTGAGCGATTTCGGAATTTTTATTGAAATCACTCCAGATGAAGAGCAGCAAAGATTATTAGAGCAAAATATACAAATGGCGCTTTCAAAAGAAGATATAAACTTAGAAGATGCAATTGATATTAGGGAAATAAAAAATATTAAACTTGCAAACCAAATGCTTAAGATTAGAAGGAAGGCTAAACAAGACCAAGAGCGCCAAGCAAAAGCGGCAGCGGCTCAACAACAATCACAAATTAACATGCAATCTCAACAAATGGCTGCTCAGACAGCTATGCAAAAATTGCAAATGGAAACTCAGGCTGCTATGCAAATTGAACAAGCAAAAGCTAATTATAGTGTAGAAAAAATGAAAGGCGAAGCTGCAATAAAATCTGAACTAATGAAGTTGGAGTTTAATCTGCAAATGCAAATTCAAGGAGTTCAACAAAAAGGTTTGAAGGAGAGAGAAGGTCAAAGAGAAGAAGCTAAATCAAAAAGAATATCACAAGCTAACACAGAGCAATCAAAATTAATAGAACAGCGTAAAAACAATTTACCCCCTGTTACTTTTGAGTCCAATGAAGATAGTTTAGATGGTTTTGACTTAGCGGAGTTTGAGCCCAGATAAGCTTAAAATAATAATTAAATATAATAGTAACTTTGTAAAAATTAAATCAAATGGAAATTAAAGTAAGTGAAGTAAATCCAATTGCAGAAAAATCTGTACAGGAAGTAGAGGAGAAACTACTAAAAAAACATGAAGAAGAATTGTCACAAGAAGATAATTCTAATAAAGAGACTGCTGCGGAAGTTGCTGAAAAGCAAACTGCAGAACAAAATACCGACATTAAGTCGGAAGTTGAACGTCCAACTATAAAAGACGAAGACGTTCTTTCATATATTAAAAATAGATATGACAAAGACATAAATTCTGTTGATGACTTGTTTTCTCAAAAAGAAAACACAGAGTCTTTACCCGAAGAGGTGTCTAAGTATTTAGATTTTAAAAAGAAAACAGGAAGGGGTTTTAATGATTTTGTCAAAGTAAATAAAAATTACGATGAAATTTCAGATGAACAACTTTTAAAGGAGTACTATTCTTTAACTGAATCTGATTTAGATAATGAAGATATTCAATATTTGATGAATGATAAATTCGGATATGATGAAGATCTTGATGATGAAAAAGATGTAAAGAAAAAGAATATTGCAAAAAAACGAGAAGTTTCTAAAGCTAAAAAATATTTAAACGATCTGAAGGAAAACTATTCAGTTCCTCTTGAGTCAAGTGGGAGCTCTATTCCAAAAGAAACTTTAAACGAATTAGAAAAGTATAAGGAATTTCTTAATCAATCTAAAACCACCCAAGAAGCTAACCAGAGAAAGAATGATTACTTTTTGAAGCAAACTGATAAAGTTTTTGATTCCGAGTTCAAAGGTTTTGAGTTCAATGTAGGAGATAAAAAAATATCGTACGCATATGGTGACACTTTAGAGATGAAGGCTAAACAGAAAGACCTTAATAATTTTGTAAAAAATTATGTAGGTGAAGACGGTTTAATTAAAGACGCTTCAGGATGGCATAGAGCATTAAGTGCTGCTATGAATCCTGAAAAATTTGCTCAGTATTTTTACGAGCAAGGCAAGGCAGATGCTATTGGAGATGTTTCGAAGAAAAGTAAAAACATCAACATGAATGTAAGGCAAACACCTCAAGCAATAGGCGACACTGGATTTAAAGCAAGACAAGTCTCTGATACAAGTGGAAGAGGATTGAAGATTAGAAGCAAAAAGAATAGATAAAAACTTAAAAATTTAAAATTATGCCAGTAGAAAATGTACCTGGGTTTGACTTACAACCAAGTTCGGAACAGGTCTTATTACAGACAAACTATATCGCAAATTTTGATTTCTTAAATCAGTATTTACCTGATACTTATGAAAAAGAATTTGAAAGATATGGAAACAGAACAGTAGCATCATTCTTGAGAATGGTAGGCGCTGAAATGCCTTCTAACTCTGACCTTATTAAATGGGCGGAGCAAGGAAGATTACACACTAAATATACAGATGTAACTTCAGCTGCAGCAGCAGGAGCAGCAGTAGCTGTTTTAACCATCGGAGATGCTTTAGTACCTGGTACAGGTAGTATTGCAATCAGAGTTGGTCAGACAGTTATGTTATCAGATAGTTCTTTGAATTCAACAAACAGTAACAAAGCTATTGTTACAGCCGTTGATACAGCTAACGCAACTATTGATGTAGCATACTATGAAGCAGCAGGCCAGGCAATGGCAGCAGGAGTACAATGTTCGTTGTTTATTTATGGTTCAGAGTTCCAAAAAGGAGCTATCGGAATGGAAGGTCAGCTAGAAGCTGATGACTTCATTTTTGAAAATTCACCAATTATCATTAAAGACCGTTACGCAGTATCTGGTTCTGACATGGCTCAAATTGGATGGATTGAAGTAACAACTGAAAATGGTGCAACAGGTTTCTTGTGGTACTTAAAATCAGAGCATGAAACTAGACTTCGTTTTGAAGATTACCTAGAAACAGCTATGGTTGAAGCAGTTCCAGCAGCCCCTGGTTCTGGTGCAGCTGCAATTGTTGAAGGTATTGCTAGTGGAGTGGGTAACAAAGGTTCAGAAGGACTTTTCTATGTTGTTGAAGACAGAGGAAATGTTTGGAGTGGTGGTAACCCTACAACTCTTGCAGACTTTGATGCAATCATTCAGAGATTAGACAAGCAAGGATCAATTGAAGAAAACGTAATTTTCTTAAACAGACAATTTGGATTTGACGTTGATGACATGTTAGCGCAACTTAATGGTTCTGCTCAAGGCAATAATGTTAATGGTACTTCTTATGGTCTATTTGACAATGACGCTGAAATGGCCCTTAATTTAGGATTTACAGGATTCCGTAGAGGTTATGACTTTTACAAGTCTGACTGGAAATACCTTAATGATCCAACTATGCGAGGTGATATAGGTGGTGGAGCAATAAATGGTATTTTAGTACCTGCAGGTTCTACAACTGTATATGATCAAGTACTTGGCAAAAATGCTAAGAGACCATTCTTGCATGTACGTTACAGAGCTTCAGAAACTGAAGATAGACGTTACAAAACTTGGATTACAGGTTCTGCTGGTGGAGCAGCTACTTCTAGCTTAGACGCTATGGAAGTTAATTTCTTATCAGAGAGAGCTTTATGTACTTTAGGTGCAAACAACTTCTTTATCTTTACTAACTAAGATACAGAGTATAAGGATTATGGGCTGCTTATTTTAGTGGCCCTAATCTTTTTTAATTAATTTAAATTTAAATCAAATGAAAAAAAAGAAAGAAACTTTTGTAGATAAAAGTTACAAACTTACCAGAGAAAAAGCTCCTTTGAGCTACACGATTCCATCAAGGAATACAAAAAGAAAATCATTATTATATTTTGACGAAACAACAGGGGTTAATAGATCTCTTCGTTATGCAAGAAATCAAAAAAGCATTTTTGAAGATGAGCAAGATGGTAATGTTATATTAGAGCCTATTATTTTTGAGGACGGCTTTTTAAGTGTCCCTAAAAACAATCAAATATTGCAAGAGTTTTTGCATCATCATCCGGCTAATGGACAGGAGTTTGTAGAGGTAAATAGAGAACATGATGCTTCACTTGAAGTGGAAAATTTAGATTTATCATTAGAGGCTCAATTAATTGCTAAGGATTTAGATATTGAAATGCTTGAGACAATTGCAAGAGTAACAATAGGGCTAAATATAGAAAGAATGACTTCAGCCGAATTAAAAAGAGATGTAAGAATGTTTGCTAAAAGATATTCTGAAGACTTTATGGAAGCTGTTAATGATCCTTTATTAAAACTTCAAAATAAATGTGCTAAGTTTTTTAATGAAAATTTATTAGTATTGAAAAACAAAAAAGATGTTTATTATAACATAAAAGGAAACAAAAATAAATTACTTACAGTTCCTTATGGAGAGGATCCTTTATTTATATTGGCGTCCTTTTTACAGAGTGATGAAGGGCTAGAAGTATTAAGAATATTAGATTCTAAATTAGATTAATCACAGAGGCCTCAAAAAAAAGGGGCCTCTTTTTTTTTCTTATCTTTGTAGAAAGAAAAACAAAGGATGGCATCACTTATAAATACAGTTAGAGCTACTGTGCTTTCAATTGCAAATAAGAATAATTTTGGGTATATAACTCCTAATGATTTCAACTTATACGCAAAACAAGCTCAGTTAGACATTTTTGAAGATTACTTCTATCAGTATAATTCACAGATAGTAAAACAAAACACAAGAGTGTCAGGCAGTGATTATGCAGATATTGTAAAAAATTTAGAAGAGGTAATAAATATTTTTTCAGAACAAAAAATATTACAACCAATGCAATTACCTTCTTATACTACTTTGCCTCCAGAGAGCACTAACTCAGGATTAATATTTACTACAACTTTTAGTGTTCCAACAATTGATACAACAGGATCAAATTATTATTTATTAAACAAAGTATTATTACTAACAAAATATTTAGTAGCTCAAAGTATAACCACAACTGCTGTTGCGCCTGGAAATGTTTTAGTTGATGACACAAAGGATTTTTACAGATTAGGAGTACAACCAGGAGATATGGTGGTTAATTTAACAAGCGGTGAAACAGCGTATGTTACAAATGTTCCTAATAATTATATTACTCAAATTGATAGTATTGAATTAAGCGCCAATATATTTCCAGCTAGTAGAGTGGGTGATTATTACAATATATTTAGTATGAGATCTGGAGTTAATGAATGCGAAAAAGTTACTCAGTCTAAAATAACGATGCTGAGTCAATCTGCATTAACAACTCCTACGGAATTATTTCCAGCATATAGTCAAGATAATAAAACACTTCAGATATATCCCAAAAATTTTGAGTTTGGATATGAAAATATAAACCCAGGCACTAAAAATACACCTGGTTATTACGGAAGAATACTTTGTCAATATATAAGATACCCCAAAACACCTAATTGGACTTATGTTCAGTTTGGAGGAGGTGAACCAGCTTTTGATGAAACAGCGGCTGATTATCAAAATTTTGAATTGCCACTATCAGATGAAACCAATTTAGTTAATAAAATTTTACAATATGCTGGAGTTTCAATTAGAGACGCGCAAATTGCCGCATTTGGAAAAGCAGAAGAAATGGAAGCTAATAAACAAGAAGGACAATAATTATGGCATATATAAACGACTACACTTATTACGAAAATACAGGAGATTTTAATAGCGAAAGTGCTAATTGGGGTTCTTATCAATTCTTACCAATAGATGATATTGTAAATAACTTTATGCTAATGTATGTTGGCAATGATAAGTTAATTAATAATGCGGAAAGGTATAATGTTCTTTTTCACGCAAAAAGAGCTATTCAAGAACTTAATTATGATTCTTTAAAAGAAGTTAAAATTTTAGAACTTGAGGTATGTGATACTTTAAGATTTGTTATGCCGCCTGATTATGTAAATTGGGTTAGAATTTCAATGTATAAAAATGGAACATTGTTTCCCTTAAGTGAAAACATACAAACTAATTGGAGTGGTGCTTACTTGCAAGACAATGCTTGTAAAATATTATTTGATGATCAAGGAAATATATTAAAACCTTCTACATCAACAATTGATATGCAAAGAATAACAGGTGGAAAAAAATCTATTTATTTAAATGAGCAAAGCCCTTATAACGGACAAGAGGGATATTTTTTTAATGGCCTCTGGTATTTTGAATATCCAGTGGGAGCTAGATATGGTTTGAATACCGAAACGGCAAATCAAAATCCTACTTTTAGCATAAACAGAAAAGGAGGGGTTATTAATTTTAGTTCTGATATGGCTGGAGAACTTTGTGTATTAGAGTATGTGTCCGATGGTATGGAAAAAGGAGATGACTCTCAAGTAAGCGTGAACAAGCTTTTTGAAGAATTTATTTATGCTTCTATGAAATACACAATATTAAATAGTAAATTAGGTATTCAGGAGTACATAGTAAATAGGCTTAGAAAGGAAAAATCAGCGCTTCTAAGGAACGCAAAAATAAGATTAAGTAATATACACCCTGGAAGATTATTAATGAATCTAAGAGGGCAAAATAAATGGATAAAGTAATATGCCTAAGATTTCAAAAAACTTTATAAAAGGACGCATGAATAAAGGCGTTGATGAGCGCCTTGTGCCGCAGGGTGAATACATTGATGCGTTAAATGTTAGACTTGGATCTACAGAGGGCACGGAAATAGGGGCTGTTGAAAATTCTAAAGGTAATGAGCTTTTAGTACAACTTGAGTTTAATGGCTCACCTCTTAGTGACGAGGCTAAATGTATAGGCGCTTTTGAGGACGGAGGTAATGAAACTATTTATTGGTTTGTGCATGATAAAGACAATACGACTTCTTCAACGGGTAAAGTAGATTTAATTGTTTCCTACAACACTAGAACTTTTGTTTTATTTTACCACGTAATATCAACTTCAGTATTAAATTTTGACAAAGAATTTATAGTTAATGGAGTTAATTTAATTGGAGATTTGTTGTTTTTTACTGACAATTTAAATCCCCCAAGAAAAATTAATGTTAATAGAAATTATCCGTTACCCACAGCAGCTGGTGATTTGCTAACAGAACAAGACATAGGAGTTGTTCTGGCTCCTCCATTAAATGCTCCAAAAATAAAACAATATAAAGTTGGAGGAGGGGAAAACTATTTAGAGGAAATTTTGATAAGTTTTGCTTATAGATGGCAGTACGAAGATGGCGAATATTCAGCCATGTCACCATTTAGTAGGTATGCTTTTACACCAGGGCCATTTAATTTTGATTATAGCAACTATAATCAAGAGGGGATGAGAAATATTTTTAACACAGTCGATATAACCTTTGACACTGGAGGTAGAAACGTTAAAGATTTAGATGTTATTTTTAAATTTAGCACAAGCCAAAGCGTTAATGTAATAGAAAGATTTAATAAGGTTAATGAGGGGTGGTTAGACAATACGGAAGAAACTATAAGTTTTACAAATAAAAAAATATACACTACCCTTCCTGAAGCTCAACTATTACGATTGTTTGACAACGTTCCATTAAAGGCCCAAGCTCAAACAATAATGGGCAATAGGCTGATGTATGGAAACTATATAGATGGATATGATATAGTTGATGAAAATGGTGCGCAAGTTTATCTAGATTATGATTTGGAATTAATTAATGAATCATTAAGTGCAGATGAAATAACAGGAACCTTGTCTAATTTTACATACACCATAGATGGATCTAATGCAGTTACAAACGCTACTGCTACTGTTGATTTTGGAGGAGATAACGTAATCCTGGAAGAGGGCGCTCAAATAGGCGTAGATTTTACTTTTATTAGCGCAGGATTTACAGGAGATCCTTCATATCCAGATGGCAGCGAGCCTGAAAATTTATTTGAACATACATTTTTATTTGTATTACAACAGGATTATTCGAGTGTCTTTGAAATGGCAACGAGCCCTGAATTTATAGCAGCTGTAAATGAGTTTGTTCCTATTCCTGATAATCCATGTATAGGAAATCCCCCCGGCACTGAAACCGAAGGAACATCTCTTACAGATATATTTATTTGTGGTGCAGTAACTAAAAGTGGATTTGAAAAAGTAGGATTTGGCTTAACTGCCGATCCACAAGGAATATCTATCGGGGCTTCTTTAGGAAGCACAGAAATAAGCTTTACTTTGCCTGCTCTTAAATTTCAAGAATTTGATCAAACTGTAGTGCCCCCTGTGCCTGTAGTTCCTTCTGTCATTGCTTATGAATATTTGCAATGTGTTAGCGCAACAGGCTTGTATTCTCAAAGTTCATCAAAGGAATCTTTACATAGTAATAGAGATTATGAAGTTGCAGTTGTTTATATGGATGAGTACGGAAGAGCATCAACCGCTTTGGTTGATACTGACAACACGGTATTTGTTCCATGTGAAAACTCAATAGATAAAAACAACATTAGAGTAACGATGAATAGTTACCCTCCTTATTGGGCAACTAAATATAAGTTTGTTATTAAAGAATCTAAAGGATTGTATCGAACAATTTATAGTAATATATTTTTTAGAGAAGAAGAAACGGGTGATGCTTATTATTTGTTAGATGGCGACAATAGGGATAAAGTAAAAGACAATGACACTTTACTTATTAAATCAGACACTAATGGCCCTGTATTAAATTGTGCATCGACAAAAGTTTTAGGCTTTGGTAGCGAAGCAGAAGATTTTTTATGTACGAAAGATGCTAATGGCACTGTTATATCGGGAGAATGTGGACAGCCAACGGGTACATACATGAGACTAAAGCCTTCTAATTTTGCAGCCAACAAGCCGCCTGATGCCTTTGTGGAAAGAAGTGGTGGTGATGGAGATAATTATCCTATTGCTACAGCTAGTTGTTCTTTTGACAATCCTGAATATGATCCAAGTGTAGTAGGTTCATATCCATTTATAGACATAGATATTCCTGCGGGATCTTTAATCGAAATTAGATTAAGTGCAAGTAGAAGAAAAAGGGGTAGTAAGTGTGGTAGTAGAAAATACGATTACAAAAAGAATTTTGTTGCCTCTACAGATTATGACAATTTACACTCTTGGGTTGTCGGTGACAGAATTGATTTAACTAATGGAATTACTTCAGGAAGTGACGACACGATAAATGTGGTAAATCAATATGATGATATAAAACCTTTTGCCAGCTTTTCTGTAAGAGGATCCAATGGACAAAGCTATGTCGGATTCCAAAGACAACTCAGTAGTCCAGACAACAGACCTGATAACAATCAGTTATTTTTATGGTGGTCAGCGGGTACTCCAAAGTGTGGATCACCTAATAAAAGAGGATCTTACTGTAGTGTAAGTTTTACTCTTGAGCGCGCATCAAGTTTAACTGTTTTTGAAACAGAACCTTTAGAAGCAAACGATGAGTTGTATTATGAAAACGAACAAGCTTTTGATGTTGTAAGCGGATATCATATGTCAGGAACAGGTGATTTTGACCAAAATCAAACAGCATCTCAACCTGCAATTATTGATTTAAGCTTTTTTAATTGCTACACATTTGGTAATGGTGTAGAAGAAAACTTTGTATTGTCGGGACTAACTAAACCATTTATACAACTAGGAGAAAAAGTCACTTCCGTATCTGAAGAACAATATCAAAGAGCGGAACGATTTGCAGATGTAACCTATAGTGGAGTTTTTAATCAAGAATCAAACTTAAATAAACTAAATCAGTTTAATTTGGCTCTTTCTAACTTTAAAACTTTAGAGACAGCTTATGGGCCTATTAGAGTAATGCATGCAAGACAGACCGATATTTTAACATTACAAGAAGATAAAATTTCTTATTTGTTAGTTGGTAAAAATTTATTATCAGATGCAGCGGCTGGTGGTGCGATTACCTCAGTTCCTGAAGTTTTAGGAACTCAACTTGCAAGGCTTGAAGAGTACGGGATAAGTAACAACCCTGAGAGTTTTACTTCATGGGGGTATGATGTCTTTTTTACTGACTCAAAAAGAAGTGCAGTAATTCAAATAAAAGGAGGTTCTGCTAAGTCAGATCAATTAAGTTTAATATCTACAGTTGGAATGCGGTCTTGGTTTAGAGATTTATTTACTACCTCATTTGAAACTCAAAAATTAGGTGGATTTGATCCTTATATGAATGAGTATGTGTTGAGTTCAAACACATCATTAATTCCACAACCTCCTGTTGAGAGAGCCTGTGGTTATGTGCTGGACGTTAATGATTCTAGTTCTGTTTCGGATTTAATAATTAATTTAAGCACCATTATCGGGCCTGTTGAGTTTGATTTTAATGTAACCTCAGGAGAAATAAATGTGGTTGTCACGTGGAACAGTGTAGAACAGTTTAACGGAAATATAACTGGAGCAGGCACTGTTCAGTTTGATAAAACATTAAACAACCCAACTGACGCTTCTGTCGTGATAACTCCTGTGGGCTCGGCTACATATACAGCTTCTTTTGCTTGTCCTGATGCTGACCAGGTTACAGTAAAAGAAATAGTGGTTAACTTTAATGGCGATGTCACTTTAAGTACTACTGTAAGATATCGATGGGAACTAGCTACAGACTTAAGTCCATATAGCACAAACAGCGTAATTTTACAAGATACAGGAGTTTCATTGTTTGAAGAAACCACAGGTGAAGCATCTTTTGGATCTTTGCCTCCTAATGCTGCTACAATAAAAATGCAGGCTAGTTCAAGTCCAGGGCAAACATATGTGTTTGATCCATTAAAAGATAAGTTCAAATACTTGGCTAGCAACACAAACTATGATGAAACTCAAATAAACACATTGTTGCCACTACTAAACACGGCAACACCAATAGTTTTAAATGGGACGCAGTATGAGGCTGATTTTGACTATACTCCCGCTGAAGATTATTTGTATTTGGTTTGGGATTTGAGAGAGCCTACTCCGATTGAACTTTGTTATAACGCTACAAGCCCTACAGATGCTTGTTGTGATTGCGGTGGATCAGCGCCAATATGTCCAGACAAAACATTTGTGTTACAGGTATGTAATAATAATTCAGCAAGAGACGATAATTTTGATGTGTATTTAAATAACAATTTTATTGGAGCTTTAGATTTAAATCAAAACGCACAAATTGGATCTATATTTATTGGAGATTTAGATACAAATAAACAAGTTACGGTTCCTGATTTTACATGTCCCTTGACTGGAATGGTGACGTATCATTTTGATCCTAGCTTTATTTTAGGGGGTGAAAATACTTTAGAAATGAGAAACACTCAAAATAATGGCAATGGCAATGCAGGAACAGTAGAAATAAGAAACTACGAAACGACAGGTAATGATTTAGATAATCCATGTGTAATTACTGATTTAGGATATAATGGTGGAAGTGGACTTGATTTTACTTTTACTTTTGACTATACAGAATGTTGTCCAACCATTGAAATCGAATAAATTAAATTATGAGCTTACAAAACAAATATATAGATTCAAGTGACTTTTTAACTGCATCTGCAGTTTATGAGGACGAAAACCTTTTGGTTAAAGCACCTGACGGATTTTATCAAAGTGATGGAAACTATCGTCAACAACTGGCTGGCATATTAGGGCCAACGGTTATATGCGAAGAATGTGGCATACCGTGTGGTGGCACTATTGTTCCTCCAGCGGGTAGTAACGGGCTTTATGAGTTGGCGTTTACTGCAGGAACTAGCACAGGTGACACTGGCGCAGTGATAATTCACTTTAATCCTCAAAGCATTCCAGATGGAATAAGAGTGTTATATGACGGAGTATACTATAACAGGTTAATGAGCCCTACAGACGGAAATAGGCAATCAACAAGTGGAGTTGCAGACTCCTTTACTATATTAGGCAATTCAGCAAATACTTGTGTTCCTGCAGCCCCTGATACTAGAAATTACATTTTTTATGATGGCTTTGACGCTACAGGCTGGTTAGTGGGAACTCCATCCCCTCAATCAGTTACAATTCAAACAGGAGATTTTGTTGGAGGTGGCGTAAGTGAATACAGCACTTTAGTGTTACCAAAACCAAATAGATTACCAGGTTTAATAACAGTTCAAGTTTTAGGGCCTTGTAATACAACAGGATGGAATCTAGAAGTTGAGTGTCAGGCTCCTTTACCTTCTTTCACTGGACAGGCGCTAGGCGTTGGTGGTACAGCGTGTGGTGCTACAGCCGAAACCTACTATTTTGCGCAGTTTAGAAATGCTACAAATACTTATCCTGTAATTAATAACTTTGTCTTTTTAGATCACGATGGAGTTAACAGGGCTACAGATCAAAATTATTTAATGGATGACGGAAATGTTATTACAGTTACAGACGGAGTTGTTAGTAATATACAAGCATGTACTTAAAATATAAATTATGCCAGAAAATTATACAGTAACATATAGCGAAACAGTAAAGGGATGGCCATCTTTTTATAGCTACTTTCCCGATTTTATACTAGGAATGAATCAATATTTGTATACTTTTAAAAGTGGTAATTTATATAGACACAATACAAACCCTATTAGAAACCGATATTATGAAGAAGATTACGATTCTACATTAACTGGCGTTTTTAACCAAGAACCGACAACTGTAAAAGTATTTAAAACAATAGAGCTTGAAAGTGATGACAACTGGGATATTAACATTACAACAGATTTAGGATCAGGGTTTATGCCTGCTAGTGATTTTGTAAAAAAAGAAGGAAGCTTCTTTGCTTTTATAAAAAGAATATCAGGATCTGAAAATTTAGCTTTAAGATCAACTCAAGGAATTGGCAGTTTTATTACTACAACAGGTTCTTCCCCTGGTACAATAACAATAGAATTTGATTTTAGAGTGTCATCTTTAATATCTATAGGGGATGAATTAAATTACAGCTTGTTAATTGCGGGAAACACATATAGTAGTCCTATCGCTGTAGGCGAAATAACAGCTATTAGTAGCGATCGAAAAACACTTTCCATAGATGCTACAGACTTTTTGCCAGTGGGCTCTGTAGTGCCTTCTAACGCCTATATATTGGTATTAAAAGATCCTGTTGCCGAGTCTTATGGAGCAACAGGGTATTATTTAGAGTTTAAAATAACAAATGATAGCAAGACACCTGTAGAACTTTTTACAGTTGATTCCGAAGTGTTTAAAAGTAATCCTTAGTTTTTTGTATCTTTGCGTAAATGAAATTTACTATAAGAGAATTAAATGAAAATGACTATCAATCCATTTTAACAAAATGGTGGAAAGACTGGAAATGGACAGCTCCATTAAAAGACTTTTTGCCAAACAATGGAAAAGGAGGTTTTATAGTTTATGATAAAGAAATTCCTGTTTGCGCAGGGTATATATATGTGACTAACTCAAAAGTAGGGTGGTGCGATTGGATTGTTTCTAATTTTGAGTATAAAGACAGAAAGAAAAGAAAAGAGGCTTTGAGTTTTTTGGTACAAGTTTTAACTCATACTTTAAAATTAAGTAATTGCAAATATAGCTACGCGTTATTAAAATCAAATTCTTTAATTGAAGTTTATGAAAAAAATGGATATGCCAAGGGAGATACATATAACGCAGAAATGATTAAAAAATTATAACATGGCAGCAGTAACAAGTGCAGTAATAGCCGTAGGAGGTCAAGCAGCAAAAGGTTTTTTAGCAGCTGACGCAGGCAAAGATGCGGCAAGAGCCGCAGGAAGATTAGAGCTTGAACAAGAACAACTTGAGCAAGAGTCAGTAGCTAGACTAGAGCAAAACTTTTATGATGCAATTAGAGCTACAACTGATATTTACGACAAACAACTTCAACTATCAAACGTACAGGGATCTCAGCTTTTAGAAGCTGCTCAAGAAGGAGACCAAAGAGGTGTCGCTGCAACTGCAGGTAAAGTAAAACAAGTACAAGATATAGGGACTGGTCAGATTGCCGACAAAATGGCAATGCAAAAGCTTAACATTGACATGCAAAGAGCCAAAGCTGACGAAATGGATGCAGCTCGTATTGCTGCATTACAAGACGACAGGGCAGCAGCAGCAGGTTTAGAGGCTAAAGCCAAGAGAGCAGAAGCGGATGCACTACAAGCGTCTGCCACTGGTTCATTTATAAATGCAGGTGTTGCAGGATTAACGTCAGCAATAGGAGCTTTTGGGGGTGCAGAAGGAAAAGCAGTAGATGCTTTGGCAGAAAAACAAGGAATATCTAAATCAGAAGCTTTAGGGCAAATTGAAGGGCTAGAAGGTTATGGTGATTTTAAAGCTAGTGATTTTAACGCTATTAAAAGAGCCGGGACAATAGAAGGTTTTGGAACAGAAGGGTTTGGAGGACAAACTGGAGCTGGAAAAGTTTTATCAGGTATTGGAAATTTCTTAGGTGGAGCAAAAGACGCTGTTGCGGGAATAGCTAACATTAAAAATGCCTCTACAAATGCAGGGACAAGTACTAACCCCAGCGACACAAGCACTCAAGCTCAGTCTAATCTTCAAGCTGGAATTAATAAATTTAATGTTTTTGGGATAGATCTTTCTCAATTTATGACTCCAGAACAAAAAATAAGTAGTGGTGCAGCAAGCAGCAATGAGTTTGGAGATTATTTTTCACAATTATTTAATGCCGGTGGTATTTTTAACCAAAAACAATAAACGAAATGGGTAATGCATTAGAAGCATCAAAAGCAGCATTAGCAAAAGATTTAATTGGAGGAAACCAATTAGAGGCTAAGTTTGCAGCTATAGATGCAGGAATTCAGGGTGTTCAGGATTGGAAAAAAAATATAGACTTACAGAGACTTACTCTAAAGCAAAACACTCAAAAAGAAATAAGAGAAGCAGAGGAGGCAGCCAAGGGGAAACTTGGTGACAATGAAACAGCTAACTCAAAAATATTAGAAGCTCTTGAAACTTACAAAAACCAAAGGTTAACTCAGGAAAAATTAGTTAGAATAGGATCATTAAATCCTGATGACAATTTAATTTTTGAACAAAACGGTCAACAAACATTTGAAACTTTTATAGATTTTACAAATAAATTTGGAGAAGAATTAGAACTAACTAAAAAACGAGCAAAGGGTTATTATAAAGATAACAAAGATGGCACACAAACATTTGTACCACCTATATCTGGCGGAGTAGAAGCTGCAAACCAAAAGTTAGTTACTCAAATTGGAACATTGTCTGGAGTGGATTTTGGAATAGACGATAAAGGAATGGGTACTGTTAGTTTTTATAAAATGAAAATTAATCCCAAAACTCGTACTTATGAGCCAGTGTTAGACGATGAAGGCAACCCGGTGCTTGCCGAAGGAGAAAATACTACAAGTGTTTTGGCTTTAAAGCATGATAACAATACTAGGGCTCAAAGAGTTTATTTAACTAAAGATATTCAAGAATTTTCTCAAGGGCCAGGAGCCGCTTCTTATCAAGAAATGATGAGACTAGGAAACATGAGTGGAGTTGTTGTTGATGATTTAAGACAGAGGCCGGGGATGGGGCAATTTATTGAAACAGAAGTTGCCTCAAAATACGGAACTATAGATGCTACTGCCAGTTTATTTGTAGACAATGGCGTAGGAGGTAAGGTTATTCCATTTAACGAATGGGATGGTGATAAGTTATATGACAATAGCGGTAACGATGTAAGTAATGAAACAATTACAATAATTGGGATGGATGAAAATTTTAAAGAAAAAAAATATACAGTAAAAAAATACACTAAGCAAACCGTAGCCAATAACAACAAAATGGTTACAGAAATGAGTGATGAACAAATTGAAGCATCACACGCATTTGCTAGAAAAGGATATGTTGATTCTTTACAAAAGAAAATTACCGGTGGTAAAAGAGATGATCAGTTTAGTAAGGACAGAGAATACGCCAGAGAAGACAAGAAAGAAGAAGAACAATTTGCAGGAGATTTTGCAATAGCTAGTCAAGTAGCAGCTGGGGGTAATGAGAGAGTAAAAACCCTAAATCAACTTAAAAACTCAAGTCTATATACCAATGAAAATGGCTATAATCAAGTTAAAGAGTTTTCAGAAGAATTAGAGTTAGATACTAATGGTGATGGAAATAAAGATTCATTTGGATTAGAGGTTACTGTTTTAAACAAAGATGGAGAAACAGAAGTTTTACAATTAATTACTCGTGACGAAAATGGCTCTCCATTAAGTGAAACTGAAATGGAAAACAATGTTCTTAATATAATGGGAAGAGATCCTGTTAAGATTGAAAACATGAGAAATGTTGTTGGCAACAATTACAGGAAAACTAAAACACAAAACATAGCGCTTACTGAAGATGCTTACAATAAAATGCCTGCTGCATTAAAATCAAGAATTGAAAGTCAGGCAGGAGGAAAAAAGAACGTAGTTGTAAAAGACGGAAAAGTGTTTAAAAAAGTAACTAAGGATGGTAAAGAAACTCTGCAAGAAATTCAAGTTAAGGATAACAGAAAAGTAAACGTAAGGCCTGAGGTGGCAGTTACATACAGCGGAATGTCAGACTTAGCATTTGGATCAGATAAAGATACTAACGAGCTAATAACTGGTGATGACTTATTTGCAAAGGCTGATAATGCTAATAACACAAAAGGTTCTGATGTTAAAAATGCTTTTGATAAAGTTTATACTGCAGCAGTTAAAAAGTATGGTTTACCAAAAGGTGAATTAACATTTGAAGTTACTGAGACATATGGTACGGATGATAAGATTATTATTCGTAAAAATGGATTGATAGTTGAAGAACACGAAGAAGACGGAGAAAACGTTTCTAAAGCAAAAACTTACTTAGACGAATACATTAGAGAGGCTACAAAAAGTAAAGGTGGAAGTGGCGGCAAAAGAACTATTCCTCAAATCATGAAAGAGGACGGCGTAAGTAGATCAGAAGCAATAAAAATATATACAAACCAAAACTAATAGCAATGTTTGATGAGTTGTTTGATTTAACTATAGAAGGTGCATTTTCCTCACAAGAGGAATTTAATGAATTTGCGCAAGGAGCCAGTAAAGAAGAAATTTACCAGGTATTGCAAGAAGGTGCTTTTGCTGATTTTAATGAGTTTAGTACAGTATATGACGGTGAGCCTACTCCTGTAAAAAAAAAAGACGTTTCCGATTCAAATTTGGAAACGGAAGTTACGGAATCCACTACAACAGTGGAGACGACTCCTGGATCTTCGGATGGTTTAGAAGAAAGCGAAGTTAGCGATACTTTTCTTGAAGAAGATTTTGAGAATTTATCTAACATAGATACCGCTACAATTTCTGGCATAACGCCAGGGGCATCTGCTCGAGCACAAGCAATGCGCCAAGGCAATAGACAAATAGATCCCCAATTACAAGAAAAAATTCTTTCAGACTATAATATTTCCAAAGCGTTGGAAATGGGCATAATAGATGATAGAACTATAGAAAGCGCCCTTAAAGGAAATAAAAATGCAATTGAAAAACTTTCTCAATTATCAAGAAAAAGCTCAGAATATTATCAAAAAGAAATAGATGATAAAAAGTTAAATAATCCTTATGCTTATGAATCATCTTCAGAGTTAACTGAGTTTGTTTCTCCTGAAGGAGAGGCTGAAACTAAAAAATCTATTAGAGATAAAATTAAAGCTTACGATGCTGAAAGTGCGAGACTTCAAGCAGAAAACCCAAATGCTACAGCGGATGAGTTAGATGCTCTTATAAATAGACCTGATGATCCGAACTTTGTAACTGAAGAAGAATATGAATTGGTAGAAGATGATTATACCCCAACGGGATTTGAAGATTCTGATGTTCATATGATGTATGACAGTCAAGGTTTAAAAGACGTAAAGGGATTTAATGTAAAAGATTTTGATGGGTATTTAAAAGAGCAAGGCTATATGGAAAAATATAAGCAGATGCTAGAAGATGATACTATATCAGAAGATGGTAGATATTATGATTATTCTGGAAATTACAATCCTACTCTTGCCGCTGAAAGACTAAAGGCTCAGTATTTAACAAACTACATAAACAATCAGGTTGAAAGAAACGTAGACTCTCAGGTATTAAAATATCAATTAGAGAATGACGGGAGACACCCGTCTTTTGATGGAGTTCAATTAAACTTCAGCACAGGAGTTGATGATATTGCTTTGTCTAGCTATATAGAAAAACAGTTTCCTTCATTGACAGCTCAATTAAAAGAACAAGATGTAAAAAATCAAGAAAACTATCAAAAATATTTAGACGGTGAGAACCCCTGGTTTACTCAATCTGTCAAACAAGGATGGCGTTCAGTTGAAGATAGAATACACAGCTTTTCAAAAGGAGTATATGGTTATATTGGAATGAATAGTGTAGCTGATGAAATAAGAATGAGAGATGCTCAAGATGATCTTGAGAGAGATGACTTTATGAGATATAGTTATAGCTCTGGTAAAAAAGCATTTGTTAATGGAAGAGAATACGGAATAGATGAAAGAGGTCAAATATATGATTTAGAAATCAAGAAAAATGTGACAAATGTATTGACTGGGCCTATGGCTGATTCTATAAGAAAAGGCGTTAGCAAAAGTAATGATACATTTAAAAGTTTTAGCGCTGCCGGAACTGCAATAGCCACAGCTGGAATAGCCAGTGACATGATGCTTCAAATTGCTTTAACTCGTGGAGTAGGTAATGTTGGAAGAGGTGGAGCCGCATTCTTGGGTGCTTTTGATAGAGGAACTAAGGCGGTAAATAGTTTAAAATCAATTCCAATGAAAGCCACTACTGCTTCCGCTATGATTGCTCAGGGGACTTTGTTTTCCACTAACCTAGCAAGCAGCACTTATGATCAGGCAATAGCAAATGGTTTAGACGAAGGGACTGCTTTAGAATTAAGACAAATGGCCGGAAGACAAGGATTTGCTTTGGGAACCTTAACAGCTCCAATATCTACACAAGCTGTGGCAATGAATAAATTTTTTGGATCAAAGGGAACTGAAAAAGTTACTAAACAATTAATTGCCGCTTATCAAAAAGGAGGAGAAAAAGGAGTAAAGTCTTACTTTCAAAGGATACAGCAAAAAATAATTCAAAATTATCCTGTATATGCAAGAGAGAGTGGAAAGGAAATGTTCCAAGAAAATGTTCAACAAGCAGGACAAGCGTTTGTTATAGCAGACAATGTTAATGAGTTAGCTTCCAGGGAGATAATGAACAATACTATAACGGGTGCTGAGTATACCAATACTACAATTTTATCTGGGCTTGCAGGTCTTTTAATGCCTTTTGGAGGAGATTTAAGTGCAGCAACCACTTCTTCTGTAAAAGCTAATTTTATGCCTGGGGCCGCAGCTATAGATAGGCTAGAGGCTTTGCATGGATTATCTAAAGATGTCGACAAAACGACTAAGTTTTTAAACAGTATGGTTAATCAAGGTGTTTACACAGAAAAACAGGTGTCTCAATTATTAGGAGATATTGATGTTTATGTAAATACAATAAATAACATACCTCCAAATCTAAGCCCTGAAACGTCATTAGTTGTTATGAATTCAGTTAATAAAATTCAAAAGCTTGAGCAATTAAAAAAAGACAGAGACAAATCATTTCATCCTGAGATAGATAGAAGACTACAAGAGTTGAGAAATGAAATAACATCAAGAACTCAATTTGATTATGTTAATGCTAAAGGAAGATTAAAACTTAAAGACGAAGCCGCAAGAGAACTTACTCAAGAAGCTGAAGCTGAGGGTAAAAAAGATTTTACTATAGATGACGGCGCTATAACTCAAAGAGCAATAGACAACTTTAATAAGATGGATGTTGATCAAAAGCTAGAATATACCGACTTAACTAAACAAGATTTAAAAACCGATAAAACAAAAGAAGATGCCATTCAAGAGCAAAAAACAGGAGATGTATCTAATGATCAACAATCCGAAACTACACAAGAAGTGGAAGGCGAAGTACGGGAGTCTTCTGAAGAAACGCAACAAGAAGTAACACCTGAAGCTGAGGTTGAGGTTGATGAGGAAGTCGAAGAAACAAAAGATTTACTAACACCTAATACCCCTGACACAGCGGGTAGATTTGAAAACTATTCTTCTGATAGGGTAGAAGTGACTATTTCAGCTCAAACCGATCAAGGTGGGGCTTCGGCTAGTAAGGATACTGATTATAGATTTCAAGTAAGAGTTAATACAAATAAAGGTGGTCAAATGACCACAAACAACGCTTTAACTAAAAACTTTAAAACCTCTGCAGAGGCTAAAGCTTATGCGGAAAAAATTGCAGCTAATGATGCTGCTAAATCAACACCCTCAACCACAGTGGACACATCCACTGATGAGGAAACTAAAGAAACATATACACTACCTGAAACAGAAAAAGAGAGGAAAGAGGACTTTGAGATTATAGACAATCGACAAGGTAAAGCGAATCTAGAAGTATTTGAGAGTGGTGAAGGAAGATGGTATGTTGAAAACAAAAAAACAGGCAGAACTGTTGCGCTTAAAACAAAGGCTGAGGCTAGCTCTGAAGTAAAAAACCCAACTTATGATTATGGTGAGGGAGATGTTATTCAGGTAACTCAGGGAACAACTAAGTCAACACCTTCCCTCACAGTGGACACATCCACTGATGAGGAAGTGATGAGTGTGAACAAGAAATCTACACCTGGTCAACAGACTTCGTTAAATTTCGAAACTGAAGTAGAACAAGAAATAAAAAATGAAATAACCAAGGCTAAGACTAGAAAGGATTACAGAAAGCAACAAACTGTTGTTTTGGATAAGGTAAGTGCTTTGGTAAAATCAGGTAAGATTAGTTCATCTCAAGGAAGAGCTGTAATTAATAAAATTAAAAGAACAAGTTTTGACAACAATAATCAAGTACAAAATCTTTTAGATTACAGTAAAAAGGTTTTTGCTAACGCAGATTTTGCTAAAGATTTAGAAACAGCAAATAAACTTTCTACAAGAACAACCAAAAAAGTAAATTCAGGGAAGTTGGGTGATAACGGAAATTTAAATGCTGCTATCTCTCAGTTGGTTACTACGCCTTTGGCAGATTTAGATCCCGCTACTTTAAAATCTTACAACGAATTTTTAGCTAAAATTGCTAAACGAAGCAAAACTACCAAGCTAGACAACGAGCTGGTTAAAGAGGCAAATGATTTACTTAAGTCTATAACTCCTAAGGCAGAAACTGAACAGGAAATAGCTAAAGCAGAAAAAGAAAGCGAAAGTACTAGAAAGGTAGTAGACAAAATATTAAACCCTGAAATTGACGGAGAAACTATATTAAAAGAAAACTCAGACTTTATAGAAAAAAAATTAGATGCATTAGACTCGGCTACTTTAGAAATATTAGTAGACAAAATAAACTCCGCAGAGAATGAAAATAATTCTGAGATTATTGAAGGTGTAAATGATTACGCTAAAAACAGACAATCCCTTATCAACATAAATGCAAAAAAATCTAAGGAAGTAAAACTTAATAATTTAAGTAAAATTTCTTTAGACCAAAGTATTGGGCCAAGAACTTTAAAAAACTTAAACAAAGGGCAATTAGCGATGCTGACAGGAACAGAGCTGGCTGAGTTAGACATTCATTTAGAAAACATTTCTGAAGGGTTTTATACTTATTACGCTAACAAAATAGCACAAAAAGTTGAGGCTAATCAAAGAGCCACAAACATATCTCCTATATTAAATAAGATGTTTACCGCTAAAGGTAAATTTTCTACAATGAGACAATATGCCACTGCTAGTGTGAAAAATGGATTTGGGAAAGTAGGATTTGGTTCTTCAAGAGCCGCAAGGGATGTTGGAATTAGAGGTCAGATGATTAGATCTAATCCGTTAAGTGTAATGGATCAAATGTTTGGAAATTATAAAAACAATGCTATTTATGAAAACTCTATAAGGCCCACTGCTGAAGCTCATGCTAGATTTAAAAATTGGATAAATGAGCAGACAGATATTATAGATACTGTAGAAAGTTTAATAGCCCCCACAAGAAAAGAAAGTATAAATGATGCTGTACAAAGAAGATTTGAATTAACAACTTATTTACTTCAGCAAGAGTTTGAATCTAATTCAAACAAAAAAGGTACTGCTCCTGCGATTAAATTTATAGAAGGCACTATAGCTAGATATAACAGTGACAAAAGAGCTAGCAAATACAACAAAAATAGTATTGCGATATTAGAAAACATTATAAGTCAATATTCAGAAGGAGGACAAATATCTATTAAAAAAATGGATGAGGCAATGTCTCCTAAAACAAAGAAAGCCCTTAAGCTTTTGCAGGGTGTTTATTCGGGCTTAGGTGATTTACAAGCTTATGCAACTAGAATTGTAAGAGGTAATGAACTTGATTTAGTAAACAACTATGTTCATCATAAAGCAGATTTTAAGGGACAAGAAAGAGATGATGCAAATTTTAAAGACGCGATAAGTTATTTAAGTTTAAAGCCAGGTACTAAATCTAGCACTTCTTTTGAAAGGTCAGGACAAACAGCTATAGATTTTGATCCTATAACAACAGCTCTAAGGGCCACTAGAAACACTGGCATGGATTATTTTATGAGCAATGAAATATCAACCACAAGGCAATCTATGAGTGCTTTAAAGAAAATGACAGAAAATGATGACTCTAAAACAGAAGAACAGCAAGACCAATTAAATCAAGCTGTTTTAGATTTAAATAAAATATATAGTGAAGCCCTAAATAACGTGGTTACAAACAACATGAGCACTACGGTATTAGGAGGACGATTGGTCAACAAAATGCGAACCTTAGGTTATTACTCAACATTAGCTTCTGTCCCAAGGGCTGGAGCAGAGCTGGCGTCCAACCTTGCTTTTGCTGCTTTATCTGCACCTAGTGAAATGGCTCTTGGATCTACAAAATACGCAAAATTGTCAATGACAAATAAAGGAAGAATAATTATTGAAAATGTTTCTTCTACGCAAAACACAAAGCTGTATTCTGATGAACAATTAGGTGGATCAAAAACCGAATCACAAGGTGTCACAAAAAAGAAGACATCTCCAAAAGCAAGAGGCAAAACAGGGAAAACAGTTGAATATGTAACAAGGGTTACAGGTGTAAAGTTTATTCCAAAAGCTGTTGAAAAAATTGGAGAAACATTAGTAACTAAGCCTGATCAAATGATTTCAAGACCTTTATGGTTTGGAACTTTTGCAAAAACATTTAAATCAGAAACAGGTACTGAAATAGATTTTGACAAAATAGCTGATAATGATTCGGATTATATGAACGAATACAAAGAAGCAATTCAAAATGCAACTAGAAAAGCGGATAACAATGTAACTATGGCCGCTACATCCAATGATCCTTTTTCTTCTGTCTTAAAAAATCAAGCTCAGGATGGTGAAGGGGCAATGAATATTTATAGAATGATTAACGGATATATGTCTAGGTTTAGTTTAAATGAATATGCCACATCAAGACAAGCTGTTGCCTCAATGATGGGACAAGGTCAAATGGGAGTTGTAAGAGGAGCAGGAACAATGGCGGGAGTTGGAATAAGAATGACAATGTATGTGATGTTGTTAAGATATTTAAATGGAGCTATGTTTGGAATGTTAGGCATTGGAGATGAAGACGATACGGATTATGAGGAACTTGGTATTCGTCAAGCTGTTGGAGCAGCCACATCTTTAATTAGTAGAGGTGTATCTGGAAATGTTCCAATGATTCCAGTGAACTTTACCATAGAGTCTTTAAACAAAGAGTACGGATATGATTTAGGGCTAAGGTCAAAAGAAGAGTATGACGGGTTGCAGGATGCTTTAGTTTATGCGACTATAAATCCATCTAATGCTTCAAGAAATTTAGAAGAAGCTACATTGCTGCAATTGTTTGGCCCTTTTAATCCTTATGCCAAAGCAGTGTTTAGAGTTGGCAAACTAGGACTTAGATATAAGAATAATGTAACAGAAGAAAGTAAACAAGAAAATTTAGATAAATTATTTTCAAGTAGGACAGCTATTGAAATAGCAAACTTGTTTGGAGGAGTTCCATTTTATAGAGACATAAGAAGAGGGTTTTTACAAGATGAATTTAAAACAGAAGAAGAAACTAACATAAAACCTTTTTCCCTAGAGTACCTTAAGGAGAATGATCCCAAAAGATATAAAGAGATTCAGAGAGAAAAGAAAAAGTTTAAAAATACTCCAGAGTATAAAAGACAACAAAGGGAGGCAGAGAAAATAAAAAAACAAAACGAAAAAGCTTTAGAAAATATGAGATAGCTATTTTTTAATTCTATCTAACATTTGTTGTAGGCGCTGTATTAATTTAAAATTAGGCCTGCTCTTTAATTTTTCTTCAAGTATTTGTTTCCTAATGTGATCTTTCATTTTCTATTTCTTTCTGAAGGCATGCTAAGGCGCGCCACGCGACTTTTGCAGTGTGTCTAATCCCATCGTCATCAATCGTTCCTGCGTCTATTAGATGCCTTGCTAGAGCGTCATAGTCATCATTAGACTTGTTTCTGTCCCAATGAAGAGGTTTGTCTGGGTGGTGTTGTTCGTTTCCAGCTAAACTAACAGTAGATATTTCCATAATTGCATCGGGAAAATATTTTATAACTCCCGTAAATACAGGTCTTCTTTTTCTATCTTCTGCTTTCATAATTAAAATATATGTGTTAATCGAGCAACTTGCCCGTGTTGTTTTGAATGAATAAAGCCTTCAATGGCTTTAACTCCGCCAATACCATAGCCATTACGATGATGCCAGGAGTCTGTTCCGCTTGGAGATCTTAAGCTTTCTACGGTTATGCCGTGAAAGTCTTTACTTGTTTTATGATGCACGTGATGAGTGTACACATACCTGTGTTTGGTTTCAGCCCACTCTTGAGCGAACTCGTTAGCCATTATAAGTGGCAGGTCAGGTATTTTAGCTCCGTCTCCATGTGTTGTGCCTATAAGGTTTTTACCATACTTAAATCCCTTTCTATGTGCAATAGAACAATCAAAGGTTATGTTTTTACATTTTCTAAACCAAGATTGAATTGAATCAGACAACATAAACCCTGACATATAATCATGGTTGCTTGGATTATACACAAAATGCACATCAGCAACACTAATCAGCATTTCTAATATATCTACATAAAGTTTTTTAGCTATCATAAAGTTTTCATACCACATGCCATCTGTGTCTTGCGGTGTTCCAGAGGTGGTCATTCTCTTGGGAGTGTCAATATGTAATATGTCATTACCGCCAACAAAAAGTATTCTATCAATGTTAAAACCATGTGCTTTATTTAATATTCCTTCTACTCCTTCTTTAACTCTTTGAACTGCTATCTGTGAATTGTATTCTTCTCCAGTTTCAAATGATGAGCAAAGTTTACCCATATGAATGTCAGCCGGATCAATAACTAATAAATGTCCTTTGGGTTGTTTTTTTCTTTTAATTTTATGATATGTAGGCGAATGATTATTCATTGCCTTAATAATATCGTCTCTTAATTCTTCGGGAGAAACTCCCTTGTTTTTTACGTGTAATGAGAAATGCTTTCCTTTATACCAATAATGATTAACATCATTTAATGGTATGCCCGAGTGCTCACATTCTTGTTGAAGAGCTCGGTGTTTAGTAATTAAAGCATATTCCTCTTCGTTTAATCGAGGTCTATAGGTCATCGTCTGCTAGTTTTTGTGTATCCTTTAAAACAAGATTAAGCTCTTTAATAGTAGTCTTGAGCGAATCATAGTCCTCGTCCATCAAGGATTCATAAACATCATCAGTCAATGAATTAATTCTACTCATCAAAAGATTGATGAAATTTATAGAATTGTGATTGTTTTTTTGGATAGTCATTTATTCATTGTTTCCTAAATTTAAAAAAAAATAAATAAGAAAACAATAAATTGTTATTAACTATCCATGTGATATAATAAGCTTTTTCCTATCGTAGTGTCAAGTTTGGATATTGCACGATAAATTGTTTTTGAACGTCTTTTTGTCTCTTCTCGTTCTTTTTTTAAACTTTCTAAGCCCAAATTAGTATACATAGTGCAATCTATTCTTAAAAGTTCATCTATTTTTTTCTTTTTGTTCCAACTTTTAAAATCTAATATTTTATCGATATCGTTATAATTATACATAATCTTCTTGTTTTTCTAATGTTAATAACTCTTGTTTTAATTCATTGATTTTTTCACGAATCCTGGCTTTTCTACCATCAATACCTCCAACTGCAGCTAAAGACTCTAAATAATTTTCTTTAAAATGCGGATCTACATCCATCAAACTATTTGTGGTATTGACTCCAAAAAGAACAGTCGCATGGTCTTTATTAAACATAGAACCAATTCTTGCATATGAATAACCTTTTACAACCCTAAATATTTTATAAGCAATTCTTCTTGCATCAACATATTCTCTTCGCCTGGTTTTGCTTATATAAAAATCTTCAATTCCTGTTGCTGTTTCTACAGCTTTCATAATCAACATGTCTTCAGCTTTTAATTTCTTGTTGGTTCTAACTTTCATTTTATATATTTTTTTAAGTTTATAAAATCCAAATATTTATCTACTGAAATTTCTCTTACATCTATAAGAACAAGAGGGGTGTCATTTTCTTCTCTAAAATAATCTACAACAAAAAAAACAGGATTGTCAAAATGATCATTGATATGACCTGCTATGTTTTTCATTCTTCCATTTGTAGATTTTAATCCGGCCATTTGATCTATTTTGGCGGCTATCCTTACTGAAGATCCGTTTTTAAAATTATGTATCTGCTTTATAAAGTATTCATCTAATTCAAAATCATCCTCTATATATTTCTGTTTTGACTCCATGTTTATTTAGTTCTTTAATTCTATATTCTTGTAAGGCAGACACCCTGCCCTTTGGCTTTTTTACTTCTGAAAACAATACTCCACAGTTGGGGGGTATAGCTATAAGATCTGGAATTCCATTCTTGTTTGTTTTAACAAGATTGATTACGTAATAACCCTCAGCTTCTAATTCTTTAATTCTTTTCGCTTGTATCTGTTGTTCTGTCATTGTTGTAATCTAATATAAATCCAATTGCTACTATTAAATTCATTCCTACTGATGATAATATTTCAATTACATCGTGAAAATTATGAACAGACAAATGAATATGACCAACTACCCAAAAAGGTATGGCTAAGTTCTGGCTAATCCAAATTAATAAAAATTTTATAAACTTCACATATTGTCCCATAATTCATTTTCTGTTAAATATTTTGGATTCATCATTGGAATCCACATATCATGTGGCTCTCCAAATATCCAAATTGTTTGACAGTACTCTCCTAAAGTTTCTTTTGTCATACTTTATTTAATTTAAAGTTAATAAATCTCGTTTGAAGTGATTCAGGGTATAATCTTTCTTTTTGCTTACTGCTTTATATATTTTATTCTCTATGCCTCCATCAGTAAAAATCCAAAAGACTTCATTCTCAAGTCTGTCTTTTGTAGTCATTCTGTCTCTAGACTGCCAATAACTTGTAGCACTAAAATCAATATTATAATATATTAGACACTTAGCATTTCTTAAACTTATGCCTTCGCGCCCTGATACAATTTGTAAAGCTATAGATTTATCTGTATTATTAAACTCTTCAAGATCAGTACACAGCTGGTCTCCGTATACTTGTTTTAATGCATTAAGCTCTTCTTTGAACTTATAGAATATTCCTATTTTATTACAACAAAAATTATCATATATGTAGTTGGCTTTAAACAAGTCAAGAACCATAGAATTGCCACTTTCAAACTTAACTGTTCCACTATACATTTGATGTAACTTTTGCATAAGCTTTACGCTTGTGTCAGCCAATATAACCTCATCCTCGCCATCCAACACAAGCAGTTTTTTTAATTTAGAACACATAACCATTAAACTTTTAGGCGCATCAACAAACAATATTTTTTCTTTGATAGAAGATTCAAACCCCGCTTCTTTTTGTGTATATGAAATGGTATAGGGATTCATGTCATCAATTATAGTTTCTTTCGCGTCAGAATAATCATTTACCATAAAACTGCCTATTCGTTTGCTAGTAACTGTTACGTAGTCTACAGCAAACTTATAAAAGTTAGAATACTTATTAAATGGATTTCCTGGGATTGCGTATACTTGATGATACATTTGAGCATAAGATTCAGGTGTCGGTGTTCCTGAAAGTAATATAACATATGGTCTGTTTTTTTTAATAAGCTGGGCTACAGTTTTGGCTCTTTTATTAGGTTTTGGAAAAGCTCCCATTCCA
>WLWH01000567.1_pt1 | contig 29931 bp, 49 predicted proteins | sample 6712741 | NCBI WGS metagenome assembly WLWH01 (sample SAMN12718694, study PRJNA515312) | sponge metagenome | isolation source: marine sponge | host: Mycale hentscheli | place: New Zealand: South Island, Marlborough, Capsize Point | collected 2003-05-01
TCTACCTTTTTCATTAAGCTAGAGCCTAGATGTCCTGTCATTTTATCTGATCCATAATTACTGTGAATTACACAGCAAATATGCACATTATAATTCGCTGACCATTCCATTAATTTCTGAGTAACCAAATTAGATTCCTCAATATTATTAACGTCATTACAAAGATCAGCTATCCCATCTAAAAGCAATACTCCAATATTACTTTTAAAATGCAATAAGTGTTCTATAAAATCTATTCTAGTCTTTGGTGATAATGTTCTTAAAGCGTAGGTATGATAACACCCTTGCTCAACATCTTTGTTCATTTGTAGACAACGTTTAAAGGTTCTCTGACAATGCCAAAATCCTTGTTCTGTGTCTATATGTAAAAGACATCTTCCGTTTCTATGACCTTTTAAGTCTCCTCCAAAATTGTTTTTACCAGATAAATATACTGAAGCTAATAGAGAAATAAAAAAAGTCTTCTTGGTTTTTGGCAAACTATGGACAACAGAAATGTTCCCATATGTTCCCACAGGTATTGGTACTAGCTGATCTCCTTGCTTAGATTTAAGTAATTTTTCACCTAAAGATAAAGCTACAGGAGGATAAGAAAGTTCTTCAGAGGTATCAACAAAGCATTGATTCTCTAATTCAAACATTAGATTTAGTTGTTTGTCTGTCATTTGTCTAATATAAAAAAAAAGAGGGAAAGATACTTAAACCTTTACCCTCTAATTTCAGTTACGTGAACTCAACGGAAAGAAATCCGTAACTTTTTTTAAAATGGTAAATCTTTTTTATCACTTGATGATTCTGTGTCTGCTTCTATAACTTCCTTGTCTTTTTCAAAGACTTGTACATTACCATCTGTCCAGACAATCCGACCATTTCCTAAAGAATGTTTAGCCTTTTTATCTTCCCTTTCCTCTTTAGTTTGGCTGTCATATATCCAAACATTATTACCATACTTAGATTCATCAGAAGCTGATACAGTAAAATTATACCATACAGCTCCATCTTTACCCTTAATAAATTTCTCTTTGGGTAACTTTGCAACATTTATACTCGCACTAATTAATAAACTCATAATATTAAACTTTAATTGATTTTGTTATTTTACTTAATTCTTGTTCCATTTCTTTTGTCAAAGAGTATTTCTTTTTGACATCATCTATACTATAGCCTTTCTCTAATCCCTGTATTACTTTTTTATGTTGTGGAGTCTTAGCCAATAAAGTAGGCTTTGATCCGTGTGTATTTAAAGCATCAGAATCCTGAGTGTCGTCTATAAGAAATAGATTACCTAAAGCATATTTTTTACCATAGCTTGAGGCGGTACCAAACTTTTGAGGAGTTTGCATACCTTTCTGGTTCATATCTACTCCAACTATTGCAGTAGCTTTGTACCTACTTAAACCATCAGTTATTACAGCAGTAGACTTAATTGTATTATCACTTATTAATTCTTCCCTGATTCTAACCGATAGATTCATTGGTACTAAAAATGGCTTAATAGCCTCTAGTATATCTTCAGCACTTCTAAAATAATATTTGCCAAAGGAATTATATCTAGATTTTTTAGACTTTAATTCTGTTTGAATTATACCTAACTTTTCATTTAGAGTTTTTTCCATAACATTCTCTTTTATAAAATTCAACTTGTTTTTCTTTGTATTCTAGTTCAAACTGTAGTTTTTGAACATACCCGACCAGAGCATCTACTCTGTCCTTATAATAAGGAAGCATTAGATTATTATAATTGTGTTTCATAATCTAATCTGTTTTTTAACTGTTTAACAGCTAACTTAGAAAGCTCTAAATTTTGATAGGCTTTTACTACTTCTTTTTCGTAAAATTCTACTTTCCATTCAGCTTCTTCTATTAATTTGTTGTAATCTAAATTGACATCAATGTTATCCTTGATAAATTGTTGCCTTTGGTATTGTTCTGTATTCATAAGGTGAAGATATTAAACATTTTGTTTATATCCTAATAATAGACAAAAAAAAAGGATAATGTTTTACGATTATCCCTCTTTTACCAAAGACAAAATGAACAGAACTGTTACAAATATATTACTATTGCATTTTATCCAAAAGATTTTTATACTTAGTTATTAACGAAATAAGCTCATCGTTTGATAACTTAACTATTTTCTTTGATTTTATCAATAATTTCTCTGCTGTGCCTTTACCATTATGTGCATTTAAGTTTAAACCAAACACATAAGACATACCTTGTTCAAACATATTACATTTAATACATTGAACTTGACAGTTCATTTCATCCCATCTTGTACTATATGATTTTCTAGACATAAAATGTCCACATTGTAGCTTTTTATAATAGTCTTTTTTACCACAGGTATAGCATTGAGCTATGTCATTTATGGCATATCTTCTTCTGATAAACAAACTAAAGACTGTATCTAATTTTTTAACTAAGTTTTTTCTACTTGTCTTGATATAATAAAAATTTAGTACCCATTTCGTAATCTAATTCCTGTATAGCTCTGTAAATATATCTGCTATTTCTTTTAACTTTTGATTTAGCTCTTTTACTTGAATCTATACCAAGATTAGTGTATTGAGTAGCATCAATCTCTAATAATCTAGATATTTTATCTTTGTCTTTGATTGTTTTAAAACTAACTATTTTATCTATTTTTTCTGTTGTAAATTCCATAATTGTTTATAAATATAACGATTATTAACAAATATTTTAATACTAAAGAAAAGAAAAAGAAAAAGAGTAAAAAGAAAAAGAAAAGAAAAATCCCCCCCAAAGAAAAAGAAACTAATTAATTTGCCTGATCCAACAGTCGTAGTTACTGAAGTTTAGCACCTTGTACAGATGTGCGTCTGTTTAGCAAATATATAAAATTAATTTAAATTGTTTTTTCTGTATTGATAAATTACATATACAGAAGTTTTAATAACTAATAATATAATTAAAGCTATAAATAAATTAGGATGCGTTTCTCCACACATTCCTGTTAAGTGTTCTATTGATTCCATATTTTAACTTCCACAGCTTAAACATTCATCATCGTGAATATCGCATTGTGGTATTTTTTCTTCAAATTTTTTTCTGTTTTTAAAGTCTAATATTATATTATCTTCCTTGTCCTCTGTATTTTGTGCCTGTGTAGTATTTTCCATTTTTGTTGTTTGTGTTTTTAGTTTTACTATGTATACCTCTACGCTTTCTTTTAGGTTTATCTATATAAGAAGGAGTCAAATATCTCTTAGCCATTATTCTTTACTTTCTCATACGATCTACCACCAAAGTACGCAGATACTGTTACCATTAAAAGTACCTTTAAAAGTTCTATCCATTCAGATGATACTTCAAACTTAATACTACCTGAATCTACAAAAACTAAAAGTACAGTAGAAATAATTAAAAAGAGTAATACAATAGGTCTGACTGATCTAGTCAAAGTATTGCCATTAATTAAATCTACTTTCCACCTTTCGGTAACATTCTTTTGCATATCTGCTTCTGCTGATATCCATATCTCATCCATTTCTTTCTGAAACTTTGCTTTCTCTTCTTTGGTATGAACAAATTTATCTACAATACCTGATAATTTTTCAGCTATTCCAACTCCAGTCTTTCCTAATATTTTTGCTAATATATTACTCATTTTTATTGTTAATTCTTCTTATTATTTCTATTAAAAAAGCAGCATATAATATTATTGATATTGCCCATATTATAAAATAATATATTTCATATTTCATAAATCATCAATTAAATGAGACAACTTGTTTTCTATTTGCACAATTAACTCTAATCTTCTTACACCATCCCAACTATCATTGTTTAAATGCTCAGATATATCTAAAAGAGTATTTACTTTTTGTATAGTTTGACCTACAGCAATTTGCTCTTTTAAAGTTTTTTCATCTAATTCAGCTATGTTTTTATTTAAGCTCATTTAATTATTTTTCTTTTTTGAACCTCCTCCTTGTGTAACTGGATTTACAGCTACTGGATTATTACCACCTCCTGTTGTTTTACTTTGGTTGTTAAAGATGTTTATAGTTCTGCTAGGAGTTTGGTATATAAACTTATTATAACCTTTGTAATCGTTTCTATAGTTGTCATAATAAAACCTCCAATCTCTATAGCTATGCCTGTGATAAGGATTATAATTATACCCAACTACATTATAAATTCTGTTAGGTTGTATTTGGTTAATTGGTACTTTAAGAGTGTCTCCTGTTTCAATTATAGCTAAAACGTGAGTTACTAATGGTGATCTATATAAAACACTACTACAGCTTTGAATAAAGATAGTAGACAATAAAACAATTATTATAAAACATATAGCAAAAATCAATCTTTTATTCATCTTTTATATACTTTGTTTTCTAAATCTTTTACCTGATCCTGTAAATTATCTATTTCTTTTTGTAAAAATGCTATCTTTTGATTTACTACTTCATCTTGTTTAACTTCGTATTGTGGTAATTCTTTAGCAAGTTCTATTTCTGCTGTTAATTGTGAGTAAGTCATTGTTAAACTTATTATACCACCGACTAATAAACCGATAAATTTGATGTCTAATTTTATATCGCTAGACCCATCATTATCCAAATCAATGGCTACTTTTTTATCTAATATTTCTTTTGGCATTATTTTTTGTCTTTAAATGTTTGGTAACAAATAGCTATAGCCTCCTGTTTAGGATGATATTGCATAAGTTGAGGAACACATCTAATCATAAAATCAGATTGTTTCTCTCCAGATTTAGGTTTAGGTATTGGCATTATAAAACTATTTCATTACATAATATGTAACGGAACTGCCCTTTGATTTTGCTCTTAGTATGCGATTTCTGTTTGATTTTTTGTTCACATAAGATATGTGAATCCATTTTGGGTTAGTGTTTTCTAAATTGGGATCACCACCAAATTCCCATATCATTTGGTCAAAGTCTACGTTTTCTTTGATCCATTCAAATAATTCTCTGTTAGATTTTTCACCTAAAGAAGAAATATCTATTGCTTGTCCTTTTGTGTGTTGGCTTTTTCTACTTGATTTTATTGCTTCACAAAGATCAGGACTTCTATAAAAACTATTTACTCTTATTGGATGTTCTGCCCATTCTCTCAGAGGCTGAAAAACTTTCTCAGCTACAGTCTTCATATTTTTTAAATGAGTCTCTGTAGGAGTGTTTTTAATCTTTAGCCTTTTGGCTGTATCAGACCTAGTAGCCTCTAAGAATGAAATATTATCACTTATTTGCTTTGTTTTTTTCATACATTAAAATCCATTTATGTACAGTATAACCTATAGAAATAGCTACTAATACTATTTTTAGTATAAGGTCTATATTTGTAAAACTTATTCCAAGTGTTGTCAAATTAAGACAATATATTTTAATATCAGTTAAGCTCATTCCGTAAAGATTATTCTTTAGATTCGTCATCTTTTATTTCTTCAAATGATCCATCTTTTAAATTAATATTAATTTTTCCGTATTTCTCCTCTAGTTCTTTTTTTGCACCTTCTTGTTGGCTTACAATGTCAGCCCAGACGTGCAATAAAGAATGTCTCTGTGTATCTAGTACACCTAGATCGTGCAAAATTGCACCTTTCTTTTGTTCTTGTTCTTGTAGTTCTTTGAGTTCTTCTTTACTTATTTTACTCATTTTTTAAAAATTTATGTTAATAATAACAAATATAATATATTAATTGCAATTACAATTCTTTTTTAGTTCATCTATCTCTGCTTTCAGTTCTTGTATTGCTCCTACTAATAAAGGAACTAATTTACTTTGGTCTATTCCTTGATAATTAGGTACTTGTCTTGTACCCATTACAGCTTCACTTTCTAAAACCTCTTCAGACCATTCTTCTTTAGCTTCAGTTACAAGAATTTCTTCAGTATATGCTTCTTTACCTTCTACAATTACATTTCCTTCATCATCTAATTCTTCTTCAATAGCAGGATGTTCTATAGTTTTATAAACTGCATCTTCAGCAGGATGAACTACTGTCTTATATTTAGCAGGAGTAATTTCATACTCTTCATCTTGCATTGCATCTTTTTCTCCAGTTATAGCTTCAGGTACTATGTCTTGTACTTCGTGAGCTAAGAATCCATCTACTGTTTTATCTACATCTGATATAAAATTAAATCTACTAGGTTTTAATTGACTTACTCTGTCTAAAGCATCTGTCATTTCTACTACATTTTCTTTTAATCTATAATCAGATGAAGTGTTGTAAGATGTTGCTGAATTTGTTGTTTGAACACTACCTACAACACCACCACTATTAGTAAAAAATACTAATGGTGCTTGAGAACTTGTATTGTTTTGTCTCGTATATTTTATTACACCTCCATCAGTTGAATCTTTGTATAATATTAAACCTGCTCCTGCATTAGCTGTGCTTGTTTTTCCAATTAAAAAATCACCCCCACTTGTTATTCTAGCACGTTCTGTTAGTGTACCTGAACTATCATTACTAAAAATAATATTTGTAGGATAATTATTAGAACTCCAAGTACCACCACCAGTAAATTGTATCTGACCACCTAATTGACCTGCACTTGGGTCATCAGCAGTTGCTTGTATTGTACCAATAGTATTATCTGCAAATATTGAACTATCTGCTCTATTTAATATTAATTGTGTTGTACCATCAGTTTTTATTGTAGTAGTACCATCAGAAGCAATACGCATACGTTCTATGCTATTAGTTTGGAAGAATAAAGGAGTATTAGCTATTGAACCAAAATAAGAATAATTAGAAGTAGAGCCAAGAACCCCATAGCGAGTTGAGCCATCATAACTCCAAAATTCTGCTTGTGCTTCGTTATCACTAGACCTTCCTCTTAAAGCCAAATGAACTGCATCTGAATCTGACGCTACATCAAGGACTCCTTTTGAGGTGTTAGTATGATTTATTAACACATCACCCCCACTCGTAATACGCATACGTTCTGAATTTGCAGTATACCATTTATGAGTATCTACGGCAGTTCCAGTTCTATCAACTACATAAGCATTTTGTGCTGAAACGTGAGCATCAGTCATTGTTTGTAACACATATTGACTACCTGCTGGATATATTGCATAAACTTTTTCATCAGTTCCTGCATCACCATCTTCTAAAATAAGTTTAGGGTCATTAGATTTTAAGTGTAAAAGATTTTGAGGTGAATTTGTTCCAATTCCACACATTCCTTGTTTTAAAACTAAATTATTAGTATAGAAAGTTCCTGCAAACCTTGTGAAAAACTCTAAAGTATTGTCAGTTGTATTAAAACGCATAGAGCCTCTATAGTTAGTATCAGTATCACTAACTGTCAGAACAGGGTCTGAAGCATTTAAAACTGTTAAATTAGACCCATCAACTTGTACTGTTCCTGCAAAAGTTGAATCACCATTATTAGCATCAAATGTATGTGATACTGTTCCAACAGAATTTCTAAATTTTATTTTAGAATCATCATTAGCAGCAGTATTTCCAGATGTTTGTAATAAAACGCCAGTAGAAAGAGTAGAGAAAAGAGTGTTTTTATCATCTCCTCCTTTAATCCAACCATTAATTCTAACATCACCTGCAAAAGTTGCGTTTGTGTCATTGTTAATCGTTAAAGCACTTGTATAAGTTCCTCCATTATTTACTTGAACAAAAAAATCTCCTGCGGTTGCTGACTCTAAATTAGCACCTATTCTAGCAGCATCAACATAAGTAGTTCCTGATGAATAACTCCCAAATCCTAAAAGCACACCATTTGTTCCAACAACTGATGTATCTAATCCTCTATTTATTTGTAAAGGAAAAGCACTAGTATCTGTAAATCTTGAAGTTCCAGAAGAACCAACACTTAAAGCACCTGATGTAATTGTTCCTGCAAAAGTAGCATTTTGTGAACTATCTAAAGTAAGAGCAAGAGCTGAATTTGTATTAAAAAATATGCTATTGTTTGAGTTTTCAAGACCTATGATATTAGTTGCAGCTCCCTCACTCATTAATCTTAATCCTTGACCATTTGCTCCACCAAGTCCATTTATATACATATAATTACTTGCTGAATAACTTGAAATAGTGCCATCAATATTATAATAATTAGTGTCATAGCTTGGTTGTAAAGCAGTAGTTATAATTTTTCCTGCAAAAGTTGTGTTTTGTGACGAGTCTATTGTTAAGGCTCTTGTATTATTTGTTTTTAAAGAAAACGAATGACCTGTTGATGTTCCTAAAGACATATCAGTAGTTGCATCGTCATAACTCCAATCACCTGCTACTGCACCACCATTTCTTTGTGCTTTATAAATTATTGCACTATTTCCTGCAGTATAAATACCATTTGCTGTTACATTTCCTGCAAAAGTTGAAAGTGTACCATTCATTGTTAGAACAGTAGCATTGTTAGTTCCTATTTCTAAATTTCCACTAAAATGATTATATATATATGCATTATCAGTAGAAGAATTATTGTATAGTTTTAAACCATTTGAAGCACCTGATTGAGAAGCAATTACTAAACCTGTAGTAGTTGTTGCATTTATTCTCACTGCTCCTGCAAAAGTTGAGTTTCCTAGATTATTTATTGTTAAACCTGTAGTTGAGCCATTTTTAAATGTATGTGAGTACCCATTATATACAGAATTATTACCTGAATTACTAAACTCCCACGTATTTGCTGCTGTAGTTGTTATTGTTAAATCAGAAGCTGCTGTACTTTTCAAAGTAAGTACCCCTGCTGAAGTTGAACCACTAGCAGTTAATCCTGCTACATCTAAATCAGCTAAAGCAAAACTTGCATCAGAAGTATCTACTGTTGTTGTTGGTTGTACTGTAAGATTTTTAAATAATTTGAATTTATTAGAATCTGAAGCATCTGAAAACAAACCTAAATATCTTGCAGAGCCATCGTTGTATTTTCCGTATGTTCCAATATCAAGTGAGTTAGCAGCATTGTCTTTAGCCATCTCAATCATAGAATCTTCTACTGCTATTGTTGAAGTGTTTATTGTTGTCGTAGTACCATTAACTGTTAAGTCTCCTGCTATGGTTAAATTTCCTCCTAAACTTGCATTACTTGCATCTACAGAAAACTGCTCTGTGCCATCAATATCAAATTTATATTTACCATTACTAGAAGCAATATTGAAAGTATGTAGAGCGTGTGCTGAAGTATTTGTTCCAGTTGTAATAGATAATCTTCTTGTACTTCCACTTCCACCCTCAAAATATTTACCCTCACTTGCTAAATCTACATCAATTTCTGCTGATGAAGTTATGCCATCTGTATCTGTAACCCCTGTAACACTAACTCCTGTTGCTGAGGTATTAAGTTTAATATTGTTATTATAATATAATTGAACTGAGCTATTTTCATTTCCTCTAAGATATATTTCGCCTAATCTAGACTTTAATTCAATCATAGTTGATCCCTCTAATACCAAACCTCCTGTACCGTTATCTCTTACATAAGAATTAGATCCGTCGTGGAATATAAGTAAATCTTGAGAATTTCCGAGTCTTATTTGGTCAGAATCACCCATATCTAAACCATCTGCAACTGCAACTCCTGTAACTGTAATTCCTGTTGAGGTAGTTTCTACCTTTGTATTATCATTATGCCTTAGTTGAACACTACCACCATCAGTTCCTAGTATATAAGTTTTTGTTCCACCTGCGTTGTTTAATGCTAAGTTTGTAGCGTTAATATTTAAGTTACCAGTTCCAGAGTCCACTATATAACTATTAGAAGCATCGTGATAAATTTCTAAGTCATTACCTGCTCCAAATCTTGCTTTTGCATTATCTGCCCAATCTACGTCAGCACTAAAAGTTGCTCCTGTAAATACTGAGCCACCTGTTGCTGTTAAACCTCCTGTAACAGTAGCTCCATCTGAGGTAGTCTCTAGCTTTTTATTGTCGTTAAAGTAGAGTTCTACTGCTCCGTTAGTTGCAAAAGATGCTAAGGTTTCTGTAGCTGAAGGTGACTTAATTATTAAATCATTTGTTTCTATTTGTAAATTACCTGTTCCTACGTCTTTGATATAACTTGTAGAGCCATCGTGATAGATTTTTAAATCACTTCCTGTTCCAAAAATAGCCATAGAGCTATCTGAAAAATTAATATTGTCTCCAATAGAGACAGATACGCTTGTACCACCTGTTGTATTTCCTATTGCTAAAACTTCTGAAAGTGTATCAGTTAAAGCTGCTTGAGCATCTACATAGGCAGTTGTAGCTACTTTAGTTGAATTATCGCTTGATGATTGTGTAGTTGCAGTTACACCATTAGCTAAAACTGAGGTTGCTGTTACATTTCCTGTTAAGTCTCCTGTTACATTACCTGTAATTGTACCACTAAAACTAGCACTTGTAAATACAGAACTTGCAGTAGCAGTTAATCCACCAGTTACTGTAACCCCATCTGAAGTTGTTTCAAATTTCTTACTGTCGTTAAAGTATAACTCTACTTTATTGCCACCATAAAAAGCAGCCATTGTTCTATCAGAAGTATCTTTAACTACTAAGTTATTGTTACCTTTTAGTAAACCATTTACTTGTAAATTACCACTAATTGTAACATTATTAGGCAAGCCTATTTGTAATTGCTGACTTCCTGCTGAGGTAGATGTTTCTATTTCGTTTGATGTACCTACTATTGCAAATATTTGTGAATCTAAATCTACTGATCCTAAAACAGTAGAATCATCCCCTCTAAAATCTAAATCTTCTAAGGTTATTCTAGATGCAACGTAATCTACTATAGCTGCTGTAGTTGGGATGGTTGTATCATTGTCATTATTAGCAATACCATCTGCTTCATCTACAAATTTAGTTATAGAGATGTTTTCACCTGTATCCTTTAGTGTACCCCATTCTAAAATATTAGTAACTTTAAAATCACCACCAGTATTCATAAATAAACCAGTAGCATTACCAGAACCATCTGAAAGTTCTTTTAAACTAGCTGTAAGAGCAGCATTATCAAGTGATTTGATAATTGAGACATAAGTAGTACTGATTTTATTGTTGTAAAAACTTGCCATTTTTTATTATTTTTTTGTCATTTATTATTTTAAGAAAAGTTTTTAATTTTTCTATATTATTTTTTTTTGGCTTATATCTCATAATACCCACCCATTAAATGTAGCATCTTGGCTAGGTGATATATCGTCATTTGTGTTGCTAGTGTATTTAGGAAAGCTAGATTGATTAAAAGCCATATAATCAATAAACCTTCTACTGTACCAGTTAGCGTTTTGACGTGCTTTCTCTACCAAGTAATCAACTTCATTTTTAGAAACTGATTCTGAGGTTTCAGAGCTATGTTTATAAATCCCTCCATTCCTTATTTGATAAGCAGCAAATGGTATATAATCCACTTGAGCAAACCAGATAAGCATTGGTGCTATATATTCATTTAATAGTGTCTTAAATTTAGCATTAGCAACGTCATCTATACTTCCATCACTAATCATTCCACTTATCTCATTATATAACTCCGTTCCGAGATAATTTTGTATGTGTATTTCTTGAGCTAGTTTAATAAACTGAATAAATTTATCAGTATCTACATTTCCATCCATTATGGAATTTCTAACTAAGTCTGTACGATTTATAAATAATGCTGTTGCCATAATCTCTTATTTAGGATATGCTCCTCTGTTTTTCATATTTTCAGGTGCTACTACGCTATCCTTTGTTCCTCTAGGATTTTTAATATAACTAGCAGGAAACTCTTTTTTTGTAGCTTTCCTATAATCGTTTAAATCTTCTGATACTTCAGCTTTATTTTTTAGCTTATATAAAACCCTTACCCATTTATGTCTACAGTAGATACCTCCTTTAAATTTAAATATATCATAAGGCTTTCCTTTGTGTCTAAACTCTACGTTTACATTTTCTCTAAATGAGGCTTTATCAATATCTTCTATACGCCACACTAAACCACCTGTAGATAGTTTCATCATTTCTCTACAAAAGTCTCTAGACGAATTACCGCTTTCCATAGGCTTTCTAGAACCTATAGCATATCTATAACGGATTTTATATAGTCCATTTTTAGAATCTAAATAACTAAATGCACTACCATCTCTAAGGCTACCTACATTATCTTCACTAGAACTCTTTAAACCTACATATTCTTTTATTTTAGATAGCGTACTTTTTTTCTCTTTTATTAAAGAATTTGCCCAATCTTCATTGCTTATTTCTTCGTCTTGATCTAATTCATCTACAAATTCATACTCCTCTTCTATTTTATGAGCTGATTCTCTAAGGTTTCCTAGAATATCCTCAGACAATTCATCTGATAATTCTGGTCTATCATCTGATAAGTCTTGTTTAACTCCTGTTTCTTCTTCTATTTCTTCATCAGTTTGTAAGTCAGGATCAACTTCTGTAAACTCTAATGGCTGTAAAGTTGTAAAATAGAGGTTTAAGCTAATATTATTATAAGCTAGTAGTATATCAAAGGAATCTATTAAAAGTTCTTGAAATGGTCTTATAACTGTGTTGTCAAGTAATAGAGATGCTGTCTTAATTTCGTCAGCATTATTTCCTAATCCTGTAGTGTCTTTTATACCAAATAACATAGGACTAACAATTCTATGTGCTACCATTATCTTTTTAGTAGATTCTTCACTTAAAAATTGATATTGTTGGTGAGCATCACTTAATTGAACAGGAGTTATTTCAGCTTGAGCATCTTTATTGTCATTAAATGCTAATATAAACTTTCCTGCATTACTTGAGCCACTAAACTTCTCTGCTATTTTACGTTCTAATAAACGTCTTTCTTCTTGGTTAGGAATACCATTGTTAAAGTTTAAAAGCATACTAGGAGCTAAACCATTCTCAATGTTATTTAAATGGTAATTAGAAATCTCTTGTTCTAGCTGACAATACTGTAATCCACCTTGATAATCTACAGGACTATAATAGTAAAATCCTGCTTTATATGGTTGCACATAATAAATCTCTATAGATTCTTTACTATATCCATAGGCAGGTATTCTTCGTGGATGGTCATTAGGTTTTATCTTTGCCCAATCTTTAAAATAATAATATCCAGTAACCTCTCCTTTATCATTACATTTTTCAGCTCTTAATGTTTCTATTGGAAAATGCTCTAGTTTAGCTATAGTCTGTCTGTCTTTAGAATAGATAACCTGAATAGCACATTGTCCCATTAATTTTAGATCATAACATAGCTTTCTAACAGCATCTTTACTTAACATTGATACCATTTTAGCATATTCCTCTGGCTTTTTATTTGCGTCTGTAGCGTTTAAGCCTTTACCATATATCTGTTGAGATAATCCATTAATACAAGCGTTATTAGTAGGTGAACCATTATACATATCTAAGAGATACTGAAAATAGTTATTATCATCTCCGTATTTAACCCAATCTTTATTAGGCAGTTCTACTACATCTGGACTTGTATAAGTAGCTAAATTTACAAAGCTAATCTCTGATTTTGAGCTTTTTTTAAATTGTCCTAAGCTATTTCTTTTTCTATTTTTCATATTACAATATACTCATTATTGAATGAATTATTTGTTTTGTATTGTCCCTTGTTTATTTGGTAATGCTCATTATCATTTAACTGGTCAATATCTTGATCTGTTATAAATATTTTGTCTTTATACATTCGTTCTTTTTGGTCAGAATCTACTTCCCAAATTTCATCATACATTTCCCATAAACTAAGGTTAGTATTCCAATAATTAAAATCAGCATATAATTCTAAATCATAAAATCTAGCTTCTTTAAATATTGAGTTACCACTTCCATCTACATAGGAATTTGTAAACTCATAATAATTACCACTTACAGTTCCTGTATCTTCCCAATAATTATATGTTTTGTTAAGACTTGTATCTCTAACATCTATAGTAAAATTGCCTAAATATTCTCTAGGTATTACTTTAAGTGTCTGAGATGCTGTAGTAGTTAATACAATCATTTTGTATATAACGAATTAATTAATTGAATTTGTAAAATAAAAAAAGCACCCCATAAGGATGCTTTAGTTATTGAGAATGTATTAAGAGTTGATATCTTAATTAGGAGTTATTTGTGTTGCACTTGCTGTGATTAAACCTGCGTCTACAAATGCAGGTGCTTTTTCCTCTTGACCTTCAAAAGTCAGAGTAAATCCATACAAGTCTCCTGCTGCTGCTCCTGTTACTACAGAACCACCAGTACATTCTACTCCATTTTCTAATCCACATAAGAATTGGTTACCTAAGTAATCCTCTACTACTAAGTGTGGTCTACTAACAGCTAATAATTGTATTTCTTGCTGTGTAGCAGCATCTAAATAAGGTAAAGTTAGATTAAGTGTTTGAGCATAAAAAGTTGTACCATTTTCTCTAGAACTATTTATAGATGATTCTAAAGATGAATTTCCTTTTACATCAAATTCAAACCAAACAGGAGAGCCACCAATAGCGTCAATAGTACCATCAGCATTGACAGTAACAGCTCCTAAAGTTCCATAATCAGCAAAATATACTTTTTTAACCCCACCAAAACCAGTCTTACAAGGTAATTTTCTTCCAGTTGTTAATGTACAAGCCATAATTATAATTTTATATTTTTAAAAAAAAAGGGATAAGGTAGGAACAATCCTATCCTACCCCTTATAAGTGTATTCTAATTAGCAAGTTCCACAATACACTACAATATCTTCTGAGATACCATACTGTACACCTGCTGTAAATCTCATAATTACTCTGACATTTTGAGAACCATCAAGGTCTGCCATATCTAAAGTTTTTACAAGGTTCATATCATTCAATAATCCAGTACCAAAGTAAAGGTTAGAAGTCTGAGCTAACATCATAGTGTTATCAGCCATACCTTCTGCTAGGAATACTTGAACACCATCAAATGATAATTCTTGACCACTATACCACATTTGTGATTTATTGTCAATACCATTTGTGACGTTTGCAAATCCACCTAAAGCTCTGATGTATGCTTGAGCTACGTTTTGAGAAACATAAAGTTTTAAGTCCTCTTTTCCGTAGATAGCACTTGGAGCAGCGTCAATTAATTTTGCCATTTCTGCTACTACATTAGTGTTAGTTACAGTAGTACCTGTAATCTTAACAGTATTAGCATCTGCTTGAGCTAGTGTTACTAGACCATCAAATTCACCTGCTGTAGCGTTAGCACCTTGCCAGATATTTTGCTCAGTTTTTTGAGCAACCTCTTTAGCTACGTGAGCTATTAAGAAATCTGAGAATTTAGCAGGGATTTTGTCATAAGCTGAGTATCCCATAGATACTGCTTCCCAATCTGATACAAATGGAGTAAGACAAAATTCATTGTTTACTTGGAACTCTTCTGGCTGAATAATTCTTTCAGTAAGAGTTATATTACCTGCTGACGTAAAGTCACAAGTAGAATCTACAATAAGACCAGAAGTTGCTACTTTTTTAACTACTTCTTTATACTTAATGTTAGGTCTAACCTCTATCCCACCTTTGGAGATAGTGTTACCTGATAATAATGCAGCAGCGATATACTTTCCAGAAAACTCTCCTGCATAGGTTGATGTAATGTTTAAAGCCATTTTTATTTAAAATTTAATTGTTTATTAATTTATCTAAGACGTTATCCATTACAGAACCTCGTCTTTTTTCTGAGTATCTTGTCATTTCTACTTTATCAGAATTACTTTCAGGATTGTGCTTGATAGGATCAGCAGCAGGTTTTGAAAGCTCTTCTTTTAGTTCGCTGTCAAGATTTTCTTCATTATTTTCTTTATCTGAGAACTCCTCTTTTACTGTTCTAGACTTTGGTTGTCTATCTTTAGGTTGTTCTTCAGCTTCAACTACTTTTTCAGAATTAGATTCCTTATCTTTTTTAAGATTAGAAATTGCATCTTCTAAATTAGCAATTCTTTCTTCCATACCTCTCCAATCATCTACAGTAACATATCTACTAGGATCATCTTCTTCTAAGTTTTCTGTCTCAGAATCATCTTTTTCCAAGTCTTCTGTTTCTGCTGACTCTTCTTCTTTAGCAGGTACGTCATCACTAACGTCTCTAACATCAGCAATTATACCTTCTTCCTCTACTACGACTAACTCGCCAGATTCTAAGATATATTCACCAACAGGCATAGCGACTTTTTCATCATCAGTTTTGATGAATATTTCTCTACCCTTTTCAAATGATTCAGCTTCTACAACTGTGCCATTTTCTAATTTCCTTTCTTCAAGTTTTACCTGAATGTCAAGGAGTGTTTTGATTTGATTTATCATTTCACTTGCTTTCATAATTAAACATATAACGATTATTAAAATTAATTTTGCATTTTTAAGATGCAGTCCTACTTATAACTCCAATTCCCTGTGACCATAACGATCCATCACAGCAATCAATGCTATAAGTATTAGTGTCTTTACATAGACAAGCTCTGTTACTTCCTACTGGACTTGTCCTACTTGGTATAAATGTCTTTTTATTTTTCATTTAGCTGTATGTGTTTCGCAAGGCATATACCACGTTTGTCCTTCAAAATCGTGTGTATGAAAACCTGAGCATCCTAAATCTTCAGCTATTTCTTCTGCTTTTTCTTGCGTATCATAAGCAAGTCTATCATCTATAATAGCATAATTAGTATCTACTACTTGATCTAAATATACTTTTTTGTCTACTTGTTCAATGTGTGATAATACATTTCTTAATACAGATATATCCATAGTTATTTATTTATTTTTTTAAGTTTAGATGCTGACCACCTTTTTGCTGCTAAACCACCCCATAGTAAATATGAAATAGTACCACAGGCTTTGGTATCATTAGCATTATAATACTCTTCTGCTCTACTTAAATAGCTATTCATTCTTTTAATAGTAGATACTGATATTGGCTCTCCTTTAGCTAATTGTCTAGCTCTGATTTTACCAACTTGAGTTGCACATTTGTTATTAATTTTAGCGTTTAACTCTAAGCCTTTTTTTGCGTTGTTCTTTACAGCTTTAGGATAATCAGAATAACTTTCCATTTTAGTTTTCTTGCCTTTCTTGTTTATTAAGATGCTACTAATATCTGAAAGCATTTCTTTAGCTTCTTCTTCTTCTATTTCAGCTAAGTGACTTGAGTAATCTTTTTCCTTCTTTTCCATTTTGTCTACAAAATATCCTTCAATACTAAAACCTTTTACTTTACCAGTCTTAACATATTCATTCCAGACCTCATCATTGTTTACTTTTACAGCACCCATCCAAGTACCTACTGGTACATTTAAGCCATACTTTCTAGACTTATCGTATTTTTCATCTTCTACAATCCAAGATTCTACAAGAGTTAATCCATTAAGTTCGTGCTGATGTTCTAAAGTTGAGTTGTTTTGATTACCATTTTTAAGATATAATTGTGAGGCTTTCTCTACAGTATCTTTAGAGAAGTAAATGTAGTATTCACCTTCCTCATTCTTTCTGTAAATAGGTTTATTAGGAATAAGTAAAGCACCCATTAGGATTTTTTTATCTTTATTTATTTCTGTTAGTGTAATTTCTTCTGATTTTAAAGCAACAAAGTCCTCTTCTATTGCAGGATTTTCTACTATTGATATTGCCTCTATACCCATCATTTCTTGAGCTTCGTCTAGGATTAATTCAATGATCTTCATAATTGTATAACGCTTTTATTTTATTATTTTGTATTTAACCAATAGATGCACCATCTACTATGTTCCTTTCTAAACTTTGTGCTGTAGTTACATCATTACTAACCACAAATGCTTGTATTGGTTGTTGATTTTGTTCACCTATTGCACTAGCTAATTGATTTACTCCTGATCCACCTACACTAGCCATATCTGGAGGACTTGATGGAACAGAAGCAGTTGGAATTGAAGGAGCTGATATACTTGGCACACTACCAGAACCACCTGCTTGAGCAGCTATTGCTTTTGTTTTACTTACAGCACTTTTAATAGCCATTATAATACCTACAGCTTGTAGAGCATAACCAATTAACATAGGTATATTTTGTGGAAATCCTATTTTAGCAGTTTGAGCAGCTCCTTCAGTAGTAGCAGTAGCAGCTCTTGTACTTGCTAAACTTGCCATAGTTATTGTTTTTTTAGCTTCTGCTATTAATTCTTGAGCTATCATTACTTGTTTAAATATCAATGCTGCTCTACCTGCTTTAGATTCAGCACCAAATAATCCTATAATACCATTAGTTACTGCACTTTTAGCAGCTAATCTTTTTTGTTCTAGTTCTATTTCTCTGTCAGCTACAGCTTGATCTCTTGCTTCTTTTTCAGATGCTATAATATCTAACCTTTCTTTTTCTTTTGCATCTTCTTGAGCTTGTATTTCAGCAGCTATTTTATCTTGTTCTTGTTTTTTAGCAATATCAGCAGCTTCTTGTTCATCTTTAACTCTTTTTTGTTCATCTTCAATAGCTTTTAAGGCAGCAGCCTCTTCAGCTTTTAAAGCAATAGTTTGAGATGTTACCTCTTTTTGTTTTGTTAGTTTAGCAGTTTCTAATTGAATAAGCATAGCTTTCAATTCTGCTTCTTCATCTAAATCTTCTTTAGTAGATGCTGATAAAGCGTTTTCTTGAATCTTAGCTTCTAATCTTAATCTAGCTGCTTCTATTTCTTTGTTTGTTATTTCTTCTTCTAACCTTCCTGCTTCTTCTAGAAACTTAATCCTCTCTTCTACTGAAAACTTTTCTTTATTTACAGCTTGTTCTAATAACTCTGCTCTATCTCTATCTGCTTTAGCTCTTTCTACTTGTAATCTACGTTCAAGTTTATCAGCTCTAGCTCTCATATCAGCTAGTTCACCTGCTACCTGTATTTCCTTTCTAGTCTCTTCTCCAAAGTTTTTTATTCCTTCTGTTACAGCAGCAATAGAATCAGCAGCTTCATCAAAATTACCTGTAACAAAGTTTATAATAGCGTTTCCAAAATTGCCTAATATGTCAGTTACGTTTCCAAGTATTACACCTAATTGTGTAACCCATTTAGTAAATTTGTTTTGACCTTCTTCTGAATTAGTTAAAGCAGTTGAAACAGCTCCTATAGCTAGAATAAATGCACCAATACCTGTAGCAAGTAAAGCACCTTTTAAAGTTTTTAAACCTACAATAGCACTTTTAACACCTGCAACCATTCCCTTAAAACCAGAGATAAGACCTCCAGTCATTTTATCACCTGCCTCTTCAATACCACCTAGATCAGCTTGGGTTTGTTCTAAATCTTTGTTAAGATTTTCTACATTCTTTTCAGCTTGTCCAGTATTAGCTTTTAAATCTACCTCTTGTACTATTCTTCCCATTTTGAGTGTTTTTTAACTTGTTTAATTGCTTTTGAAAAACTATCAGGTAAAGCATATTTACCTTGAGCTATTCTAATGTTTTCTGTTTCTCCATTAGAAACTTGCAATAAATCTATAATATTCTTTATCATACTTCGTTTAATAATTCTATACTACTTTCTCCTGTTGTTAAGTTCGTTGTTAAACTATTAATTTTATACGTATAGTTATTTAACGAAATTTTATCGTTTAATTTTAAATTGTAAATAATTTTTAAAGGTAATTGAGCTTTTACTTTTGTTAATCTTCTTCTATTGTTAAATACAGCACTTATATAAGTCTTATAATAGTTCTCAAATAAAGTTCCTGTAAATGTAGTTCCTCCTGTATATTCATTTGTTTCTAGTTGAAAGTTTATGTTTTCTGTACTTGTTCCTGAAGCTAAAGCTCTACTATTAGATGGTATTATATAATCACTTTCAGATTGGTTGGCTGATGTGCTACTCATAAAGCTAATTTCAGTACCACTTGTAATCTTAATAGCATAAAATATTACAGGTGAACCATAATATGATTCTTTATTATCATCAACAGACCATCCCCATTGTATGTCTGTATCTGCTCCTCCTGTAGCGTTTACAAGTCTTTGATATTGTAAATGTTCAAATGGTATTTCAACTTTATAAGATTCTGAAGGTGCATCATATTTAGCATTATCTAAAGAATAGCTTAAAGTTCCCCAACCTGTGTTTTCTAATTGTTCAAACTGTTTAGCTAAAAATGTACCTAAACCTTGAAACTTAAATTCTACTTCTTTATAAGGTAAAGCAATATCTACAGTTCCTTTATCTATATTGACATATTCATTAATATCCCATTGCACACTAGAAGCTGAATAATAGCTATCCAAAGTTCTGACAACTATTGTTCCTGTATCATCTACAAAAGCTGTTAAATTAAACATCTTAAACAAAGCACTTAGAAAATCTATTATCTTCATTTTAGGTATTTGCTCTGTTATTACAAATTCAAACGTAGTAGATGTTACTGTGTTTGAAATAGAACGCCATATATCTGTATAACCTCCTATAACTTCACCACCTAATTCTCCATTAATTTCCCATACTATATTTGTACTGTTAAAAGTTACTACTGATGCAGAACCTATAGAGATAGTAAAACTTCCTGCTGTTAAAGTAAAATCTAATTGTGTTAATGTTTCAGCACCTTGTACATTTGTTTTTTGATAATATAAACTACCATTTCTATAGATTTGTATATCATAAGCATCATTTGTTGTAGGAGTAAGATCAAGAGAAAACCCTAAAATCTGAGCAGGATATGTAACTAAAGAACTAGGTATAACAATAGCACCATTTGAAGTAGATGTTTCTGGACTTGGAGTATTATAAGCATTAAATCCACTAACTTGAGTGAATTGCATAGGCACTTGTTGAGCAGGTTCTACGTCTCCTTTCTTTCTATGTAACCACATATATAAATTATAGAATGTAGGATTACTTGAATTAAAGAAATCAGTAGAAAATGTTATACTATATTTTGTTTGTATAGCTTGTATTATATCATAAAGTCTAATAGCAAACTTTAAATCAGACCACAATACTCCGTGTAAATTAGTACCACCACCACCTTGATAGTATAAATTACCATCTTGAGCTACGTGAGTACCAGTATCATAATAGAGCTGTTTAGTATGTGTAATTAAAGGAGTTATAATAGTGTCTACATTACCTACTAAATTACTTCTAACATTAGTAGCTGTATAATCTAAGTTATTAGAGTTTAAAGTATCTAATGCACTTAGCTCGTCATCTTCTAAAACGTCTTTTAAGTTTACTGTCTCTCCAAAGAATGTAATCTTATAAGCATAAGGTTTATTCTTTTTCATCTCAACACCTTCTAGTCTTATAAATCCTTTTTTAAATGGAATGTTATTAAGCTCTATGTTAGCACTTACTTTATTTCTAGCATCAAAAGAATTAACAGCTATGTCAAAGTTATAGTAATGACGAAATAATATGTTATTAGTCTTACTTGCAGGTACAGTAAAAGATTGTGTAAATTCAGTAAAGATTTTAGCAATATCTCTAACATTCTGTATTGTTTGAGTTATAGAAACAGATTCATCTTTAAATAAATCAACTCTAGTTCCACTAATGTAAAGCTGAAGTTTTTGCATTATCTAATGTTATTTATATAATCAAATGCTTCTTCAAATTGTATAGTATAGTCAATTAGATTGTCGTTTAAACTTGTTTTAAGTGTCATATTACTTGTTCTCACTTGTACAGAAACAGGTTTATTATTCTTTTCAATCCAAACATCTTCAGAAAGTAGTAACTGCTCAAAGTAAGGATTAGCTCTTTCAGGATAATAACCAGAACTTAAAGAATAACTTGTTTTTCCATTTTTGTTATAAGTTGTTATTGGATGTGGATAGGTGGGATTACTACTATAAGCAGGAGCAAAATAACTAGGAGTAGTTGTGCTAGTATCTATTGTGTTTCTTTGATATGTCTCTTGAGACGTATTTAAAAGCTCTACATCTTTAGTAAAGAAATAAAGCCATTGTACAGCTCCTAATTTATTTACAAAATAAACCTTTATAGGAGTGTACTTAGAACATCCTACTCTAGTTACAGTACAGGTTGAGCTTCTATAAGATACAGAAGTTACTGAAGTACCTACTGTTATATGTCCTTTTGTTTCACTACCATCTACAGCTACGATCCAACCTGACGTACTCTCAGGCATAAAGACTTCATAACCATTAGCAGTTGAATCTAAAATTTTATCCATTAAAAAAGCATCTGTAGCAGCTTGAGAAATTGTAGGATTAGCTCCATCCATATATTCACCAAATCCATCAAAGCCTTCATAGGTTACTGTATCAGTAGAACCTACTTGACTACCACCTGCATTAGCAGCATCATAAAACTTAATATCTCTTTGTATTGCAATACTAGCTAAATTAGAATACACTACATTAGCAACTGTCCACAATGTAGGATCAATATAGTCTCTACATAATTCAGCTATTTCAAATGTTACTGTAGCACCTGCTGTACATTCTTTTATAATCGTATATCTTAATGTGCTGTCTATTGTTAATTCTAACTTAGCTGAAACTGCTCCTGAAGGAGTTGTAAGTATTTCATATCTTGGACTTCGTAAAGGGAATATAGTTGCCATAATTTAATTTTTTTCTCCAAATATTAATGTATTTTCAATATCTAATGCAAAGGCTCTCAAAAGTTCATCACCATATTTCTGTAATCCTTTATTAAATGGATTAGAAAAAAACAAAGTTTGTTTTAATCCTTTACTATATATACTTCTTACTATAATATACCTCATAGATTTATAACTCATAAATCTGCCTTTTTTATCTCTGAATTGAAACTTCTTTAATTTTAACCATTTATCAATACCTCTAGTTAATCCACCTTTTGATCCAGTACCAGAACCAAATCTAAAATTATTATCAAATATAGATTTACCTGATCTCATATAGCTAGACTTTATTCCACTTACTCCTTTATCTTGGAACTTACCATAGTCCTCCATTAAGAACTCTATAAGAAAGGCATCTTTCTCTTTATCTAATTCATATCTTAAAGAGTTGTATAAATCTTTAGATGCGTTGTGTTTGCCTTTAGTTAAATTACTTCTAGCTTGTTGAATAACATATCTAGCGTATTTAGTTAATGTCTTTTCTATTTGTTTAAACTCCATTAGCAAATAGTTATATCATTATAAATTAAGACATCCATTGTAGCTGTCCATCCTGCTAGTTCATTATCAAACCTATCATAGAAAGGTTCTAAGGTAGGATCACCTTCTACTTGATATTTATCAGTATGTAAATTACCTCTTTTTAAAAGCTGTATTAATTTGTTTAAGACTACTAGCTGAGTATTAAGAATGTCTTGAAGATTGTTATTGCCTGTGAATATATCTACTGTTTCTTCTTTTGATCTGTTTACAATATCCATAGCAAGTACACTAATATTGAAATTAAGAGTTTGGTCTGCTACTGTTACGTTATTTACAATTAAATGAGCCATTGGAAATATGTCCTGCTTTCTAAGGTTGATATCTGATATGTCTCCTGTGGTTACTGTGTTTATATCTATGTCATTTAAAAGCTGATCTTTTATTGTGTTTGTTAATTGGTAAAAACCTCTTACACCTTGATTACTCATTTTATTCTATTTTTAATTTGAGCTGTTTCCAGTTCGTGTTTATCTTTAATATAAGCTAACATCATAAAGCACTTATGTACATTTAATTCTGTGATATTTTCAAATCTTGTAATATCTCCTCCAGAGAGTTGGTAAATTGATTGATACCACCCCCATTTCCTTCCAAAATTAGATACTCGGTCAAGGCTTTCGTCTGCTTTTTGTCCAAATAGTTCGTCATATTCTTTGACAAGTCTAGACCTAAATTCATCAAAAAAAAAACAGAACTTGTTACTGCTGACATAGGCATATCTAGTAAGCTGTCATCTATCTTTACGTTATACTCTTTTATAGAATATCTATCTTGGAATTTGTGCTTAATAGGTCTATATAAAACATTCATAGCTTTTTCAATATTATCCCAATCACCTACAAAAGTATCTAAATCAATATACTCTCCTAAACTTAAATCATCTAATGAAGGATGAAATCCGTATTCTGTTTTACCTACTTTAAACCTTCTGACTAAAACAGGCTTTGACTTAAAGACTTCTTCTAACATTTTACAAATCTTCTCAGTATCTTTTAGCTTCATTCTTAACACCTGTTTCAAAGGAGCATTACAGAATATCTCAATCATCTTTGCTGCTAGAAACTTATCATCTTTGTTATTGTCTTGTATCTTTAGATAATGTTTATAATCTCGTAAAGACACATCATCTAAACTTGCAGGAACTTGTAATTTAAGTTTCATAATATTATAACGTATTTAATTAAACATTTTTAAATAATAAAAAAAGGTGAGCTAGACATACTTTAACCACTTAAGTAAATTGTATATCTGCCCACCTATCCAAACTAACTAAAACTATAAAAACTATCTTTTATCTGCTAATTCTAATTTTTTAAACTTTTCGTATTTGCCTCTGATATTCTCTAGTCTTAATAGAGCTTTATTCATTCTGTATTTATAATCGCTATAAGCGTTTGTAGTCTTATCTAAGTCTCCATTGATTCTTATAACATATAATGATATATCTATTAAAGCCTTTGACAATGCTTTTATTTCTTTGTTGTCAGGTTTTAATTTTCCCCATTTTAAAGCTAGTTCTATACATAGCTGAATATTCCCATAATATTCTAAATCGTGTAAGTTCTTTATTTTGTCCATAATCAAATTTAATAAAAATTCATAAATAATATGCTAAGGTAGAAAAATACTGTCCACAATAACATAAATAAAATACTCTCAATTATCTTTTTCATCTTAGTTCTTGGTTTATTTCTTCCATCATTAAACTCTCAAGTTCATCATCTAAATTATCAGCGTTCATTAGATCATCATTTTTATATAGTCTAATGTCTATTACTTCACCACCACTAGGAGGTTGGTAGTAATCTCCTTTATCTTCTGGAGTTACACTAAACTCAACAGAGTAATCTATCTGAGTTCCATCTTCCTTGTAATCGTAAAAATCTATTTTATAGTTTTTCATAGTTTTGTTTTTAATTATAAAGTAAAGTAAAACAATATAAATGATATTAACAAATAATTTAATAACTATATTTAAGATATGTAATATGTGCCTTTATTTGGCGTTTCTAGCTGCATCATTAAAGCATACCTAGCAGCATCAATACAATCTGGGTGAGTTCCTGTAGGCTTCTGTAAATCGTTTCCTTCTTTATCTTTACTCCAGATGTATCCTTGTAATTCTTTGATTAGATTCTTTGATCTTGAAGTTACGTATATTTCATTTTGATTAATTAGGTTTATTCCATAGACTATAGAATCTCTACCTTTTGTTACTCCTGATATTGAATGACCATAAGAACGAATCTCACTAATACTCTTAGGCTCGGCTGAATCAGCGTATATATGTTCTGTTATGTCATTGTTCTTTAAGAATAAACTAATGTCTCTATTTAACATTCCTTTACGATATAAGACCTCATCATATATATAAGCATTGTTATATTTATACAATCTTATATAAGCTGAAGGATCAACTGAATAACCAAAGTCAAGACCACCACAAAGTAGCCTAGCTTCTTCTGGTATATTATCAATGTATTTCCAATCAGGTATACATACACCTTCTAAACTACCTATCTGACCTAATCCATATACCTTCCACCAATTTGCCCAATACGTAGATGTCTTAGCTTTCTCTTTTGCTTTCTCTATTTCTTTTACTATAGATTTAGGAAGGCTACTATTGTCTTTATATGTTAATGTGATAAACTCTGTGTCTGGTTGTCCTATAAGTTCTTTATCTACCCAAAACAAATTAGCAGGATTATAGTCTAACCAAATATTTTCAGAGGTTCTTATACTTAACTCTTGGTATGAATCAAAGCTAACATTTGAACATTCATTAATAAATAGATCAGTACGTCTAGCTCCTCTTAATCTGTCTGGCTGATCGGTTGAAAAGAACTCTAAATATGAGCCATTACTAAACTCGTATTTTAAGGTACTTTTATTGTACTTATTATCGTCATATCTATTAAGACCTTTTAAGATGTTTAAGAAGTCCTTTAAAGCACCTCTACGTAAATGTGGGATAGTCTCTGATACTACGCTTATCTCTTTACCTGAGTTCTTTATTGCGTAATCAATTAAGATTAATAATATAGCTATTGTTTTTCCTGCTGATGATCCTCCTCTGACTATTCGTATTCTCTTATCTAGTTTTCTGAGTTTAGACAGAGCTGAGGTTTTTGTTAATTGCATATTAGTCTATAAATAATGGCTGATCTTCATTTATAGTTATGTCCTTTGTTTCTTTAGGTTTACCTGCATAATAATTATAATACAGTTGTACATACTTAAAGTCTCTATCTTTTAAGCCTTGTTCTAAAGCAGCAAATGCTAAAGGCTCTAATGGAGTTAACTTCTCTATTAGTTCTAACTCTTCAATTTTAGGCTTTCTACCTGCTCCTGATCTTTTTCCTCCGTGTGTACTCATATTTGAAAAAACTTGATTATTCAAGTAATATAACGTATCTATTTAACTATTTTACTGTGCTTCAATATTTGTTGTCGTGTTTGTTTCAAACATTCTATTCTTTTTTTTGCTGTTTTATATTCTTTAGGAACTTTAAGATAAATCCATTTAGACTTAAATAATGATTTTATATAATCAATTAGATTCATTCTCTATCTCTTTTTGTAAGTGAGCTAAAGCTCTCCAAGCTACCTTAGCTGAATGTTTAACACCATCAGTATCTGTTTGACCAGATTCCATTAAATGTCTTACAAGAGCATCTAATTCGTCTGTGCTTTTTGATCTATCCCAATGTAAAGGTTTGTCTGGATGATGTTGTTGGTTTCCTGCATAACTGCATTTAGCTACTTCAGCTATAGCATCAGGAAAGTATTTTAATACACCTGAATAAATAGGGATTTGTTTTCTTTTGTCTTTGTCTGTTTCCATTATTTTATTCCTCCGTTTTCTATCTCTTGTCTTATCATTTTAAGTATTCCGTGATTATCACCCCATTTATCTCTGTCCTCTTCATCGTATGACTGTTCACATCTTCTTTTAAAATCTGATTCTATTATTTTTATAAGGTTTATTAATATGTCTTTGTTCATAATACTTTCTCTTTCCATTCCCAACTCTTAATGAGTCTTTCTATGTCGTTTACTGCTTTGTCGTGTTTATCTTCAGGAATTTGATCTAGTAATTTAACTAGAGGATTCTCTAATTTTAATTGTAGATTTTTGCATTTATTCTCTAAGTAATGTACCCTATCTATCTCATCTATTGTAAGACTGCTTTTAAAAGAAAATAGTTTTTCTATCTCAGATAGTTTTTTATTTGTTTTTTTATATATCTCATATAAGTTTTTACTGTGTATTACTGTAGCGTGATTAACTGGTTTTCCTTGAGACTTAAAAAATAATGCAATATTAGTCCATCTCATTCCTAGTTTTTCTCTAAGTAAATAACATAACAAAGACCTCATTTCTACTACAGGTCTTTTTCTCGTGTTTTCAAATATATTAATACCAGATAGTTCCTTGATCTTATCTGCTATTTGTATTGGTTTTAATCTCATTGTGTTCGCAATTTAAGTAAATTATAACATTCTATATACTTCTGTTTTGCTTTGCCTTTGTACTCTTTTTTAAATAGTTCGTATAGTTTCTTTGTGTATTGGTATTTTGTGTTGCAATCTTTAAAATATTTCTTTGCAAACGCACGACCTTTACCTTTGAAGAAATTAACATTATCAGAGACGTCCCCGATTATACATTGTTCATAGAAATTATACAACGCTTGTTCTTGAGTTATGTCTAAAAATTCTCTATGATTATAATGATAGTTATAAATTAAAGCAGGGAATTGTTTATAGTCTTTGTCAATACTTACAATCATCACATTATCTCTTCCGTGTTCTTTAGATAGTTCAAACCAATACTGAGCAACCAGATCATCTGTTTCTAATCCATACCCATATATACTATCGTAATTGTCTTTTACGTATTGATGCATATCGTGTAACAATGGAGGAAGTTCTTGATTTTTTCTATTGGCTTTATAATTAGGAGTTATTTTTTTTCTAAAGTTTCCTTTACTTCCGTTAAAGGTTTTTATTTCTTGAACTGAATAAACATCTTCTATGTCATTGCATATCTTCATAAACTGTTCATCAAATTTAGCTACAGCATCTTCTAAATCTCTGTAATAAATATCTTCTAGTTCTTGACCTTCTATTCTAGTCCTATAGCAACTAGCAAAGATTAAGCTATCTGCGTCAATTAATAATATCATTTTTTAATAAAAATAAATAAGGTTACAGCTAATAAACTTATTAAAGCTGTTCCAATTATTTTAAATGTCGTGTTTTCTTTTTTAGGATGTCTTCCTTGATTACTTCTGTATTGTCTCATACTTGCTAATATAACCATTTTTAGGTTATTAACAAAATTCAATAAGTAGTATTTAGATTTATTCTACTAGCTTGGTTTTCTTTTAAGAGGTAAACTTTTTTGTTTAATCTTTTTTTTGTCCACATAGTAGTATCAGGACAATACATTTCTTTAGGTTCTGGCATATCAAGATTATCTAACCAATACATAAAATTTCCTTTAGGATCATTTACAAAATATAATTTAATTGTGTCTTTAGGAAGTTTCATTAATTCATCATACTTATAAACCTCAAGCATTTTATCAGCGTAATACTTATCTCTAAATTTCATCTCTATTACACAGTTATGACCTTTAGGAGTTTTACCTTTAGCGTCATAATGTTCAAACTTTTTTCCAGTCCATTCTAATTCCCAGTTATCTAGATTAAGGAGCATTATAACTGCCTTCTCCCATTTATGGATTTTAGTTATTCCCATTTTCCCATATTTTATTTATGTCTGCTATCCATTGATTTATCGTTCTTGGTGAGCAGGAGCAAGGTATATAATATTTATGTTTGTAGTATTTGCTGTGCAATCTGCTGACCACTTCAAGCTCTTCTCTAGTAATACTTGATTTGTTGTCCATTCTAAATAGTTTCCATCTTTCATAATCTTCTGAATTTAAAGTTACCATCTTTTGATTTTTATATTGTTTAATTTATCTTTTCGTTCATCACATCCACAATCATCTCCCCATATCTTTTTAACTATCCATTTTATTCCTGTATATGTTGTTATTGTTTCTACTAAGTCTCCTAATTTCATAATAAATCTTTTAACTTTTTTTTAACTTTTTTGTATGTGTTGTAAAGTGAATAATAAGGTATGCCTGTTTTTCTAGATAAACTTGCTACAGATTCTCCAGAGTTTATAAATTCAAATACTCTTCTATCGTACCAATACATTTCAGATAAAGCCTTAGTTACTAATTCATATTTTGCTGTAAAATCTACATCACCTTCTTTACAACTTAAATTCTCTATGCCTACTCTTTTTACGTTTTTAGATTTACGTTTTAAATCAAAAAATAAACTTCTAAGAGTTTTAAAAACATAATAATAGTTAATGTCATTTTTGCCATAAGAAATATCTAAACCTTTTTCTATTGATAATTGTATTTTAATATACATTTCTTGAACAATATCCTCTGCTAGAGATTTCTCTAAACCAAATGAACAAACAATGTCTATCCAGTTACTATGTTTTTTAAACAGTAACTCCATACTTTTTTTTACATTCATACTACCCTTTTAACGGATCGTAGTAATTATCTACGACCTCTGGTAGTCCTAATTCATTAACTTGGAAACTAAATGTCTCAAAAGCAAAACCTCTGCTTCTTTTGCATTTAACTGTTACCCATTCTTTGTTTACTGTGTTCTTTTCAAGTTGTATCTCTGTCTCTACCTTTTTCATTAAGCTAGAGCCTAGATGTCCTGTCATTTTATCTGATCCATAATTACTGTGAATTACACAGCAAATATGCACATTATAATTCGCTGACCATTCCATTAATTTCTGAGTAACCA
>WLWH01000569.1_pt1 | contig 29912 bp, 53 predicted proteins | sample 6712741 | NCBI WGS metagenome assembly WLWH01 (sample SAMN12718694, study PRJNA515312) | sponge metagenome | isolation source: marine sponge | host: Mycale hentscheli | place: New Zealand: South Island, Marlborough, Capsize Point | collected 2003-05-01
TTCCTCTGCTAGTGGCAAAGTATTGTATATATCTCTGTAATCATTCCACTTAGTTAATAGCTCCTCTAAATAGATAGCATCATCAGTTAAAGGAAGTCCTAGCTCATCTAAGCCATTTCTATAGGCATTTAAGCTATCTTCTGCTCTACTTACTACACTAGGATAGTCTTGACCTCTAAACTGGTCTACATAGCTCTCTAATTCATTAGTAAGCTCAAAGACTCTATCAAAAGCATCACTTAGCTCATTGATAGCACCCTCAAAGTTAGTAGGCTCTGCAAAGTTCTCAATCTCTTCTAGAGCTTCTACAGAAGTGCCTACATCCTCTCTTAAAGACAGGTCTACTTTTTTAGCTTCTGACTTTAACAGTCTTTTATGTAGCTTCTCATCAAACAATCTACTAAATACTGTATTTTTAGTGGTCATATTATAAATCACTTATAGCATTACCTATATTACTAAGTAAATTACCTACTGTTATATTTAACTCATTTGCTAAATTAAAACTATCATCCATTTGTGATAGTATATCATCTGCTCCTATCTCTTCTGCTATAGCAGTTACTTTATTAATTGCAGATTCTACATCTTTTAAAACTTGTGCATTACGACCTACTAATTGTTCTATCTCTTGTAGTGCTGGTCTTATACTATCTAAACTTTCTACTACAGTATTCAAATCAGCATTTATATCATCAGCTAAGGATAAATCTACTTTTTTCTGCTTACTTAACTTCTTTTTGCTATTCTTAGATAGCTGAGCAAATATTCTTTCCTGTATAGTCATAACTTGAATTATAATAAAATAACGTACTTATATTTTTTTTTGCATTTTTAGGCTTTCTTTTGAATAATAAACCACTCACTGCCATCACACCAAACATAAATACCCTCATATGTTTTATTAATCTCATAGTAGGCAGTACTACCATCTAGAGTATCACTACCACTAGGAGTTAAGTAAACTCTAGTATTAGTTTCAAATCCTCCATTAGATATAAATCTTATAGCTCTATTTGTACTGCTAGATGCACTAGGTAAGTTTAAAGTCATATTACCACTAGCTCCACTCCAAGTCAATTTAACTAGTTTTATATTAGCATACTGACTATCTGATAAGTTTACAGTTTGACCACTAGAGACAGTGATATGAGTAGGTATTAAGTAGTTTTTAATATCATTAATAGTACCTTTTTTAGTACTGCTACTCTGCACTACTACTATATTTTCTGTACCATCTAAAGCACTAGCACTATCTAATTGAGTTATTTTTTTATCAGCCATTATAAATTAATTTTATTATTATCTTCCTGTAGTATATTAAAACCATTCTCTTGAAGTAAGTGTTGTATAGAGCTTCCACTTCTACCTATACCCTGTGCTAGTAAGCTACCATCACAGCACTTTCTAGAGTAGGTATTATCTTTACATAAACAACCTCTCCTAGAGTTCTTAGGACTAGTTCTACTAGGTGTTCTAAATTCTTTCTTATTTCTCATCTAGCTTCTTTAGTTTATTAATTGCCCACTCTACTCCAGAAGTACCTCCCCAAGCATCCCACATCAATCCTCCACACCCCTCAGAGTATGGTACATCTTTATTCTGTTGATGCCTTTTAAAACTAGCCATTCTAGAAATTGTATCTCTACTGATACCCTCTTTCTTAGCTAATTGGTTTGCTCTTTGCTTACCTACATCAGTGCCACAGCTACCCCATCCATTTTTCTCTGCCCACTCTAACGCCCTTTTAGCATTATTACTAGCACTCTCTGGATAGTCTGTATAAGACTCTAGTTTTGTTTCTGCTTCTAAGATCATCTGTTTAATCTTTAGTAGCTCTAGTCCAGCTTCTATCTCTTTGCTTAACTCTTCCTTTTTACTCTTCTCTACAAAGTAGCCCTCGATAGAGAAGCCTTTGACCTTACCTGTCTTTACAAAATCTTTCCAGACCTCCTCATTAGTTACTTTCATAGTACCTACCCAAGTTCCTATAGGTAAGTCCATATCATATATCTGACTCTTATCTTTTACCTCATCTTCTACTATCCAGCTTTCTACTAAACTAAGTCCAGATAACTCTAGCCTATGCTCAAAAGTAGAATTGTTTTGATAGCCATTCATTAAAAACATTTCACTAGCCTTTCTTACTGTCTCTCTAGTGAAGTAAATATAATACTCATCATCTCCATCCTTTCTATAGATGGTTTTATTAGGCACTAGTAAAGCACCTGTAAGAAGTCTTTTATCTGTATCTGCTTCTGCTAGTTTGTATTCCTTTTGATTATTAAGTGCTACAAAGTTCTCCTCTATAGCTGGATGCTCTACAATACTAATTGCATCTATACCAGAAAATAAGCTATCCTCTTCCTCTTCTATAATAAGTTCTACAATTCTCATACTATTATAACGTTATTATTTATTATTTTGTTAAAGGGTAGCTCCCTCTACTATGTTATTTTCTAGACTCTGTGCTGTAGTTACATCATTAGCTACTACATAAGCCTGTACTGGCTCTTGAGTTTGCTGTCCTATTGACTCTGCTAATTGGCTAGTCTCAGTAGCACCTACTATATTAAAGCTAGGAGCTTGAGGTGTAGCACCTCCTACATTAGCACCAGCACTACCTCCTCCTCCACTAGACTTAGGCACTTTTGTAGAGATAATCTTTTTTACATTAGCAAACCCAACCGCACCTGTAGCAATAGCTTGAGCTATAGCATAACCCGGTACTGGGTTACCAGAATGAGCTTTTAATTGACCAGCAATAGATGCGTAAGTATTAATTAATGAAGAGGCTACAGCCAACGCTTTACCAGCCTCAGTCTCTTCTCCTATTACCCCACTAATATCTCCTAAAGCACTAGCATAACCCATCATAGCTCTCTGCTTCTCTTTAAACTCTAAATCAGCTATCTTTACTCTAGCATCTGCAAATTGTTGCTCTAACTCCTCTTGTTGTTTAGTACTTAATAACTTATCTTCTTTAAGTATATCCTCTCTAGCTTGTAATAAATCTCTTTGCTCTTCAAAGGTTAAGTTATCAAACTCTTTATCTAGTTCTAGCTTTTCTATTTTTTTCTCTTGCTCTTCCTTACGTTTTTTCTCTAGTCTATCTTTATCCTCTTTATCAAACTTATCCTGTAACTCTTTTTCTTTAGTAGTCTGTGCTTCCTTTAAAGCTGAGGTATCCTCTTCATAAAGTTCAGCTAGTCTTATAAGCTCTTTGTAGTGGTCTTGTATTTTCTTTCTCTCCTCTGCTCTTCTCTCTGCTTCTGTATCTATTTCTCCCTGTCTAATTTTCTCTAGAGCCTCTGCTTTTTTCTTAGCATCTTCTATCTCTTTATCATCAGCTTCTTTTTGCTTCTGCTCTTTCTCTTTTTTATCTTGCAGTATAAAGCCATCTCTTTTATTTTTTAACTGTCTTAGTTTTTTCTCAGTCTCCTGTATTGACTTATCTCCCTCTTCTGCTACCTCTTCTGGATCAAAAACCATTTCAGCTATACCCTCTACAAAACCTTGTGCTAAATTAGTAGCTTCCTCTATAACACCTAGTTTAGCTAAACCTTGAGATACAGCATCTATTAATCCTAAAGCGGCTACTAGAGGAGCTGATATGAGAGTTATAAAACCCATCATTATATTCTTATTCCTTTCAGAAGCGGCTACTTGATTAGCTTTAATTTGTTTCTCTTGTTCTAGCTGTACCTCTAAAGCTGATATAGTTTCATTTAGTTGCTGTCTCTTTAAGTCTCTTATTTCTTTCTCACTTTTACCCTGTAATTTAAGGGTATTCTCCATTTGGCTAGTAATTTCAGACTGCTGTTCTGCTAGTGCTACTGCCTCTTTTTGTGTTTCTAAAGATTTTTTCTGTTCAGCTCCTACTCCATTTACAAGACCTTTTATCTCATCCCAGTAAGCTATAATTAACCCTAAAGACACTACAATAGCTCCTACTCCTGTCGCTAATAAAGCACCTCTAACTCCTTTTAAAGACTTAGCAAACCCTTTAGCACCTTTTATAGCTCCTGTAATTCCACTAGCTAAATCTTTTATTTTACCAGCATAACCACCAGTAGCTTGATCTAATAACTTAAACCCCTCTCTATTTTTATCTCCAGCCTTAGCTACTTGCTCTAGTGAGCTGTTTAACTTCTCTAATTCTTTCTGTGCTTTACCAGTTTTAGCATCTACATTAATTGTTACCTTTTCTGCCATACCTCATTCTTAATTTGTTCTATACCCTCTTTTATAGTTTCTGGCATTTTATATTTGCCCTTTGCTATATCTATGTACTCTCCTCTAAAGTCAAACTCTAGAGCTTCTAAAATATCTTTTATCATTAGTCTGTTTTTGCTGTTAGTCCTGTATCAAAAGAAAATACATCATTCCCATCAATAGTATATTTAACTCTTACTTCTATATTGTACCAAGTATCACTCTCTAAACCATTTACTTTTAGTGTAGTAGTTGTATTTGGCTCTGCACTAAATAAAGTACCATTATAATAAACATTATATCCTGTTGCACCACTTACACTATCCCAAGTTACAGTAATAAAATCTGTTCCTTTTGTTGCTTCTGTTAGTTGTGCTACTCTACCTAAATAAGCTACTTGACTATTTTCTAACTGACTTGCAAACTCTTCTTTATTGTAAAGTTCTAAATCTGTTTTATTAGTTAGTAGGTTTGTTTTTATACTATTTATTCTATATGACTTATTGGCTATTATAAACCTGTCATTTAATTTATATTTAGTAATTATACTTAAAGGTAGATAAGCACTAACTTTTAGCATTCGTGCCTGTCTATCAAAAACACTATCTACATAATCAAAGTAATTAGCACTAAATAAGTTTTGGTAATTAGTAGGGTTTACTTGTAGCCACTCATCAATCTCCTCTCCAAAGTTTAAAGCTAAACCATTTACATCATTACCCCAGTTATTAGAGGTTAATTGAGTAGGTCTCCAGTAAGTATCTGCTGATGTTCCTGTTATTGCATAGTCCCCATTACTGTCTGTATAATCCATACATAAAAGTAAAGGCTCTCCTATTGTTGCATCAAACTTCTTATCTATCATAGCACCCTGTCCTATATCAGATAAAATATCTGTATCATCTTCATTGCTTAATCTTTCATACATCATTTTCTCAAATGGTACTTCTAGTTTATATACTCCACCATCCCACTCTTCACTACCATAATCCTCCTCTGCAAAAGGCACTCCGTTTATCTCATCAGCAAACTGTACTAAAAAAGACTTTTTACTTTTGAATTTAAACTCCATTTCTTTATACTGAAACAATCTCTCAAGTGTTGCAGTTTCCATATCTACATACTTAGTAATATCATAAGCGTTTCCAATATTCATATATTGAGAAGCTAAAGCAGTGAATATATTGTTATCTTCTTTAAAAACTACTAAATTAAACATCTTAAACAATCCACTTAAAAAGTCCATTACTTTCATTTCTGGTACTTGCTTAGATACATAAAAAGTATTTTGAATATCAGAGTTTACAGCGTTATATGTTGATTGAAATTCTAGTGTGAAAGCATTATATATAGTTTCTCTGTTTTCATACCTTAAGGCTACTGTATGGCTCATAGATAGAGTATTCTCTGACTGTATCTCTACTGTTATATCTATTTCTCCAAAACCATATTGTTGAGTAGTAAAAAAACCTGTGTTTATATTTTGTATTCCTGTTAAGCCTTGAAATGTAGCTAAAGGTGTATCAGTTAATGTTCTCTTTATTGTAACATCATAACTAGCTGTTAAATCTGTTGGTGTAATATCTACATAAAAAACATACCTGTTTCTTGATGGTGGATACTGCATAGTAACCCCTCTAACATCTCCATAGCTTGCTGGTACAGAAGAGGTAAAAGTATAATCATCTACACCTAACACCCATCTATTACTAACTACTTGAACACCTCCACCCTCTACTGAGTTTGTAATATAACCCTCGTTCCTATGTAGCCATAAATAAATATCTTGTATCTGTATGCTGTCTAAAAACCCTGTTATATTAATTTGTGGATATGTTCTGTTTATTGCCTGTATAATTGCTCTTAATCTTATAGCTGGTTTAAGATCAGTCCATTCTAAACTAGTACCTGTTGCATTATCTTTATACCCACTATTACTAAACCTCATATTTTTACTATGCTGTATATTAGGTACTTTAATATCTGAGCTGTTTAAAACTCCACTAGCTTCTAGGTAAGCATCATCTTGAGTAGCCATATCTAGTATATTAGCTTGACTGTATATAAACTCACTTATATCCCCATAGTTTAAGCCAGAGAGTTTACTATCTCCTAGTATTTCTTTTAAGTCTACTGTATCACTAAAAAATGTTACTTTATATGAATAGGCTTTATTGTTTTTTAATTGCACACTGCTAAACTGTATCTTTCCTTTTTTATAGTCAATACCATTTAGTTTGATAATTGCATCGTGCCTATATCTAGCATCAAAACTATCTAGTATATCTGTATTTTCATAGTGCCTAAATAGTTTGTTATTTAACTTAGATGCTGGAAGATTAAACTGTTTAGAGAAAGGAGTAAATACCTTAGCTACATCTCTTACATTTAATAAGCTATCAGTAATTACTACACTCTCATCTTTAAATAAATCAGCTCTAAAATAATCACTTGTAATTCTATAAGGCTCTTGTGTTGTAGTAAATATATCAATAGATAAAGTTAGCTGAGTATCACTATCTATAGCTGTTACTGTTGCTGTGTTATTTGTCTTTTGGTTTGTAACTAAGTCTCCTACCTCAACAGTTTCAGTAAATTTAGCAGTACCATCTATAAGTTTATTTGATGCTATTGAATTAACCCCACCATTTAATCTCTTATATCCTTTTATATAAAGCTCTATTATCTGCATTAACGTATATTATTTATAGTATCAAAAGCAAAGTCTACCTCTATAGTGTAGTTAATTAGCTTATCATTTAAGTGAGTCTTATAGCTTAAACTACTACTGCTTACATTTAGAGGTAATGTTTTAGAGTCTACCTCTATCCAGCAATCCTCACTAAGTTGCATCTCTTTAAATACTTCATTATACTCCTCTGGATAAAAGCCTGTATTTAGAGTTAGTTTCTCTGTACCATTTTTAGTAAGTATTTTCTGCTGATGCCTACTACTATCATAAACACCATTAACTATAATGTTTCTTTTAAAATCTTCTTTCTTAGTAGCTAAGACTGTATTAGTCCTCTTAAAAAACCACAGATCTTGCAAAGCTCCAAACTTATTTACAAAGGTTACTTTATAAGGCTGGTACTTACACTCTTCTATATTCTCTACTGTTAGTTTTATAACTCCATCAGTAGTATCTACATAAATAGTATCAAAATCAAATAGAGTAAAGTCATCTATAAACTCTTGTAAGCATACACTATCCTCAAAAGTTCCTCCATCCTGTAGTACTCTATCCTCATACTCATCAGCACCATTGACTCCATTAGTTACATATTTAATTTGTCTATCACTATATACACTACTACTAACTGCAAAAGTGTATACTAGTTCCCCATTTTTTTCATAAGTAACCTGTGTAGTCTTAGAAGTATCTACAGGTATTACTGCTGGAGCATCATCTAGTTTTAGTATCTTAGTATTGGTTTGCAATAGTCCACTATCATTCTGTGGGTTTGCTTCATCTTCATAATATCCATACCCATCAAAACCTACTAATTGAGTAAACTCTCCATAGTCTACCTGTGAGACTGTTGTTGTTAGTTTTGTTCTATAATCTACCCATACATTTAAACTCTCATAATCTCCATCAAAAGTCTGTAAAAGATAATCTCTTACTATCTCTCCTATTTCAAAAGTTACATTTTCATTTATTGCAAAAGATGTTAATGTAAATTTATTATCTCTATCTGTTGTCTGAGTTCCTGTATATACATATAGCTCCATATCTACTCTGCGTAAATTGGTAGCTGTTATGTTTATATAGTATGGACTTCTAGAATTTATTTTGCTCATTTCTCTGCTGTTATTTTAATCATTTTCTCTGTATCTAGTTTTAAGGCTTTCTCTAATTGGCTACCCATATCTCTCTGCACTTTCTCAAAAGCATTAGTAAAAAATAAGCTAGGCTTTATTCCTCTGTAGTATATGTTTCTAGCTATTATCTTTCCTATAGTCTCATAAGTACCTTTAACAAATCTTCCTTTCTCATCTCTTAGCCTAAAGTTTTTAGCCTTTGCCCAGTCCCCTACACTCTTAGAGAAACTGTCAAAAGTGCCACTCATATTACCACTACCAAACTTGTAAGGACTATTAGGAGCTTGCTGTCCTCTTATAGCTTTCTCTCCTCCTACTACCTTACTAGGATCTTTACCCTTAACCCCTTGATCTTGAAAGAGTCCATAGTCCTCCATCTTAATCTCAAAAGACATACTATCTTTATCTTCTTTTATAGGTGTACCCTTTATACTCTCATATAGCTTTCCTGTCTTACCTTGCTCTGCTAAGTTCTTTTTAGAGTCCTCTACTATCTGGTCTCTTATCTGCTCTAGTGTTCTTTTAAAGTTATCAGTCCTCACAGATATCTATATTGTTCATTACTATTAAAGAAAATGTAGCACTCCATCCAGCTAGTTCATTTTCAAACCTATCCTTAAAAGCATCTAGGCTTACACTACCATCTACTTGGTATCCCTCTCTATGAGTAGTACCCTTTCTTAGTTTTTGTATAAACTTGTTTAGTACTGCTAGTTGAGTATTGAGTACATCCATCTCATTATTATTACCTCTAAAGATATCTGTAGTCTCTTCTTTGTTTACATCTACTATATCCATAGCTAGTATGCTTAAGCTAAAGGTCATAGTCTGACCATTCTCAGATACGTTGTTTAGCATTATATGAGACAGTGGGAACATATCAGCCTTATTTAGATTAACCTGTGTTATATCCCCTCTAGTTACTGTATTAACATTTACATCTGCTAGTAGTAAGTCTTTTAAGGTCTCCATTACATCATAATATGCTATAGCTCCTCTGTGAGTAATTGCTGTCATTTAAAATTCTTTTTTATATTCTTTCTTTCTAATTCTGCTTTATCTTTCATAAAGGCTAGAGCATATAGGCACTGGTGTACATTTAGCTTAGTAACCTCATCTATCCTCATTACATCAAATTGGCTAAGTGCTTGTATTGACTGATACCATCCCCATTTATTAGAGAAGTTTGAGAAAGCATCGAGTCCTCCAGCATTCCCTCCTCCTCCAAAAATTTCGTCATAGCTACTGACAATTCTTTCCCTAAATTGTAAAAAAAAACCATAGAGCTTATAACTGCATCCATAGGAGTATGTATCATAGCATCATAGTACAGGTCTCCCTTATACTCTTCTATTATATACTTATCCCCTACCTTTTGCTTTATAGGTCTGTATAGCACTGCCATAGCTTTATACATATTATCCCAGTCCCCTAAGTTACTGTCTAGATCTACATATTCTCCAAAGGTCATATCATCTAGCTTAGGTATAAAACCAAACTCAGTATCTCCTAGTTTAAAAGTCCTTACTAGCTCTGGCTGTTTGTTTAGGGTATTAGTTATTATAGCTACTACCTTTCTTACATCTGACATCCTGTATTCTACTGCCTCTAGTAGTGGCACTGCACAAAATATCTCTAATACTTTCTGATGCACAAATACATCACTATTAGCATCATCTTCATTTACTTCTAGCACTTTCAGATACTTAACATAATCTGATAGCTTAATCTCCCCTAAATCATTAGGTACATTAATCTTTAGTTTCATAATAATATAACGTAAAATTTCTAGATTTTAACGGATGGCATACTTACCAAAGTTTGCTCTACTCATAATAGAGTAGCATCCATAACGACAGGCATCAATTAAGTGGTTATTTCTATCTACTGGTTTGTTAGTTAGTTTGCCACTTTTATCCTCTACCCATTTGTAGTTTCTAAACTCTTGTATAGCATTGTGGCTATCTTTGAGTATATTTATTTTGTATCTCTTGAGTAGGTCTATCCCAGCATTTACTGAGTCTCTACCCTTAACACTATTTTTTATATTCCATCCCATTCTCCTCAGCTCATCATTTAATCTAGGTTCGGCTGAGTCCCCAAAGATTAGCTCTCTATTTACTCCTATCTCTCTTAGCTTCTTATGTATATCTGCTCCAGTCATCATAGTCTGGTATACATACTCTTTTAGGTATAAGCTGTAGTCTCTCTTCCATATTCCTATTAACGCTGTAGGATCATTAGTATAGCCATAGTCTAAACCAAAGCTCACAAACTCTGCATCCTCTGGTATACTGTCTACTTCATTGTATTGGAATATAGTAGCTTTACTAAACCCTCTCTCTCCTAGTCCATATATTCTCCAGTACTGCTCATCTGTTTCTTTTAGTCTCTCTATCTCTTCTACAATAGTTTGATCTAAAAAAGGATTATCTATATAGGTGGTCTTAAAAAATTCTGAGTCCTCTCTAGGTATTACTCTATCATATATCCAGTGGTACTCATCACTAGGATTATAGTCAATTATGATTTTTTCTTGAGTTCTAAATATAAGCTGTTGCCAAGTTTCAAAGTCTAAGCTATTAGCCTCATTACAAAATAGTAGCTCTCTCTTTCTACCTCTAATCTTCTGTGGCTGGTCTACACTAATAAACTCTACTAAGTTCCCAAAGAGCTTATACTCAGAGCTAGACTTATTATGGAATTGTTCAAAGTAGCAGTTATTCTTTTTAAGTATCTCAAAGAAGTCTCTCATCACAGTAGACCTAAGAGCTGGGAACGTATCTCTACAAATAGTAATAGTCTTACCTATATTGTTAGTACAGTAGTCAAAGATGAGATATAAAAGTATATTGTAGGTCTTACCACTCCTAGTACCTCCCTGTTCTATGGTTATCTTAGAAGTAGAATTTTGTAGATGCTTAAAAACTACATTAGTCTTTATCTTCTGTAGTGGAGTCAATTATCTCTATTTGAAAGTTAGTAGGCATTCCATCTGTGGCTATTTCATTTCTAGGTACATAGCCTCTATCCTTACCTTTAGTAGCTAAATAAAACTTAATTAGTCCACTATCATTATTACTAATATTCTCAAACATCTTAGACTCTACAAAGTCCTTAGCTACATTGTTTAGATCATCTACCTTTTGCCTAAAGTCCTCATCATTATTATAGTACTCATAAAAGGTGCTTCTATGTATTCCTACACTCTTACAGGCTGTAGTAACTACTCCTAAAGACTGCTCTAAGGCATTTATTAAACTCTCTTTAGTATGTCGTATTCTGTCGTTTATCATATTAATATAACGAAATTTTTTTATTTTTTATACCCCTCACTCAATATCTTAGGTACAGCATTCTCCCATATTACACTATGGTGTAGTCTTTTGTGCTTATCTCCCATAGGCTTTATAGTTACAGAAGCTGGAGAAAATATCACACTATAGAAAGACTTTACATAAGTACCACTATCTAAGTATAGATCTGTCATACCTCCTTTATTCTTTTGTGTTGTTTTTTGTATCAGTGCTACCATAGGTATAGTACCCATTAGAAGTCCTTTACTCTGCTCACTAGTATAAGTATTTACATCCTCATTAATTCTACCTACAAATTTAAAAGGTCTCTCTGTACTACACAGAAAGCTATTCATACATTTTCTATATATAGTTGGTTTCTTAGCCATAGTGTTTAGCTTACCTCCTATAAAATCTCCTCCCTGTGCAAAAGCTATAGTATCAAAAGGTGTACTCTTATAAAACTCTAGTAGGCTTAGTATCACACTATCTAGGTTTTTTATTTTACTTGGCTTCTGCTTAGTCTCATTATATACTCTATACTCAAAGCCTGTATAGTCATCATCCATTTGCATAAAGTATTTATAGCCTCTTTTTTTAGCTATATCAAAACAGGAGTTCCTAGCATATACTATAGCTCTTCTATCATCAAAGTTATCAGCTTCATCAAAAGTCTTAGCTATTTCTTTTTTATTAAATATCTCTACATCCTCAAACCTCTTATAGTAATCCTCAGCAGTATCATCCTCATTATCTATCACTACTATAATCTTACCAGTATACCCCTGTCTTTTAAGAGTCTTATAGGTTACTACATTATTAGCTCTTTTGTGGCTTAGTATGAATATTACAAACTCATCCATCTATATTACTTAAATCTTCTATAGTATTGTATAGTTTTACAAAGCCTTTGTCTATTGCTTTCTTATAGTCTATTATTACTAGAGCATTATTTTCTATTAGTGTTTGTTCCTCTCTCTCACTATGAGCATAGTAATCAGCTACCTTAGAATAATTAAACTTAATATGCCTAGTAGAAGCTAGTCTTAAAAACTGTTTAAGCTCTTCACTTATATTAGCTTTCTCTATCTCATCTAGTAGGCTGTAGTATTTAGTTAAATCATAAAGGCTGTCCTCTTTAGGCTTTACTAGTCTAGGCTCATATATAGGACTTTCTATTTTAGTAGTATATGTATCATCTACATCTATCTTAGGAAGATCTAAACCCCAATCTTTTAGAAGCTCTATCTCCCACTCATTAGCTAGTAAGTTAAACTCCCATTCTCCAAACCCTACATTATCTTTTATTAGAAGCTCTTGACAGTACTCCTCATAAGTCTTAGGTAGTCTACCATCCTCTAGAGCTTTATCATTCATACTATCAGCCATCTCCCTAGTAAAGACTACTGTAGGTACTTCTTTCCATTTAAGCTCCCTACAGACTCTTAACCTCATATTACCTCCTATTACTACATTATCTTCATCTACTATAATAGGTCTGATATTCATAAACTCAAAGCTATCCCTAACACTATTAAGGAGCTTTTTATATTTCTTATCCTTTATTATTCTAGGATTATCTTTATTAAGTTTTACCTCACTAATTGGTAATAGCTTCATAATCTTTTACTGCTTCTTTAACTGCTGTTCTTATTACTTTTTGTATCTTATCATTAAACTCTAGTACATCCTCACTTATATCTCTCTTCTTTCCCATAAAGTTAGTACCTATAAAAATATGCTCTGCATTCATTTCTAATTGTATATAATTATAAACTTTAAAATAGCTATACTCATAATTCTTTATAGTATCAAAGTTTTTCATATAGTGTACTACTGTACAGTGAGACTTACCTAAGTACTTACCTATAGCACTCATAGTCATTAAAAACTCTTCTCTCATTATCTTGCAGAATATCATCCTAGTATATACATACTCTCTCTCTCTAGTCTTTTTTCTTATATCTAAACCAGTATAAAACTTTAATCTATCCTTTATGTAGTTTAGGTCTTTTATTTGTCTCTCTGTCATAATGTACCTGTTATAGTGAAGTCATTTACATCAAACCCCTCTGTTTTGTACTCTTCATATATTTCTATAGCTCTTTGTACTTGCTCCTCTCCCACTTCATAAAACTCCTTAGAAACATCCCATACAGCTATATCTAGATTTTTCTTATCTATACATAAAAATTTAAAGTCCTTATAACTACACTTAAAGAGGTTACAATAAATATACACCTGTAAAAAGTAACGGAATTTATAAGCTGATCTATTAAAGTTCCTTACATCAATAGTAGTTTTTAAATCTACAATACCCCCAGAGTTCTTTAGGATATCAGCCTTAGCTCTAAAAGGATAGCCAAAAAGATTATCTACTGCTGGTATCTCAGTTCTACTATCTCTCATCAGTTCCATAGCTCTAGAGTTTTTACTCATAGCATCTACTAATCTCTCACAGTCATTTCTTTCTTTAGCAGTAAATACATCTGGATACTCTGCCTTAGCTTCTTTAAACTTTTTTGTATTCTTACTTTGTACATCTACAAATACAATATCCTCTAGTTTCTCTGGCTCTAGTAGGTAGGTATGGAATAGCCACCCATCTCGAAGAGCTTGTGAGCTAGACTCATTCCCATAGGTCATAGCATAGTGATAGCTCTTAGGACTATCTAGTAGTAGTTTTAAATTACTAGATGAGAAAGCTGTCTTACCTAAGTAGCCATAGTAAAACTCATCTGAGTATGCATTATCAATTAATTCACTTTGTTTGTGGATAGTATTATCCAGTAGTTTTATCTCCATTGTTCTCTATTTTTTCTATTCTTACCTTAACAGCTTCTACTTTGAGATACATCTCTGTTATTAGTCTCTCTAGTCTAGCTATTCTTTGTACTTGTGTTACTTTATTCTTTTTCATTAGTAAGGAGGATTATATTCTTTTTTAGCCTCTCTAATATACTCTAGCTCTCTTTGTATATAATCTATAGCTTTTTCTAGATCTTGCTCCTCTGCTCCCTTGTGTGAAGCTCTAACTAAATACTTAATAGCATTACCTCTATTGAAGTTTAGCTTGTAGTCTTGGATAAAGTCTATTACATCATATCCCTTACCATTCTCATAGTGCTTATAGGTAGCTCTCATATTATAGCATTATCTAGCTGTTGTATTAAGTGCCTTATCTCACTCTTCTCAAACTTGCCACTAATCTCAGCATTATAAGTCTTAAAGGTTAGATGATACATATCTTTCTCAGTATCCCCTTTATTCTCTTTCTTTCCTAAATAGTCAATTCTTAAATTCAATTTCATTTTGTTATAAATTTAGCTAATTCTTTATACCTATCTCTAAGCATCTCTTTCTCTACTGCTACCTCATTAAAAGTAATCTCAGTAATACTAGGTAAGTCTCTAAATAACTCAAAAGCATAAAAAGTTAATACAGTGCCATCCTCTAGCTCCATATTAACCTCTCCATTATTACCTCCCCATAGAGATACAGTTTTTTCTATATAAATTTGTTTAGTCATTGTTTATTCTTTTAAGCTCTACTACTATAAAAAATAGTCCTAAAGCAATTAATGTTCCTACTATAATCATAATTTTACCTCCATAAAATCAGTATGCTCCTTACAGTCAGAACATACATCAGTATCCATCCATCTATCAGCATAACAGCACTCAGATACTTCTACCCAGTTCTCCTCTACTTCTCTAGATCTTATAAAATCTCTTATTGGTTTTGGTAGTCTAAATCTCATATCTAAGTCTTACTAAGTTCCACCAAGTTAAGTGCTGGTATTCATTCTCTGTAAAGACAAATACTCTACCTCTTTTGTTTATAATACAGTGTAATCCTGTTTCTAGTACTTTGTGTTTCATTGTTCTATATGGTTTTTAATTAATAAATCTTTTATCTCTTCTAATTGACTTGCATCTAATAGGTTATAAATATCTTGAGTACCTACAAATACTGAGTATAAATCTACATCTGGAGCTGATCCTACATAGTCATAGGTTTGCTCTTCTCCCTTATTAAAGTCATACTCTACCCATAGAGTTACATCATTTAGTTTTACTTCTGTCATCATTTAATCTTAAGTTAAAGTTATCATCTCTTAGCTTTTTGTTCTGTTTCTCTAGTACCATCTCTCTAATCTCTAAAGAATTAGTATAGGTATACATTTCATAAAGGCTTTTAGCTAAAGAGTCTAGTATTTTGTTATCTGGCTTAGCCTCTTTCCATTTTACAAACTGAGTAGCTATAGCCTCAAAGTTTGCCTCAAATAGTTGTTTCTCTAGTATATTCACTTGTTATCATTAATTTTAAGCTAAACTACAAAATTGTTTATAACTTTCCAAATTAATTAACAATTATTTATTTTTAAAGTACTCATCCCATACTCTAGGCTCATCTTCCTCATACCTATTTATGACAGTAGCTTGAGACTCTGTAAGCATATATACTTCTTTTTTTACTTTGCTTCTGTCCCACATAGTAGTCTTAGGACAGTCCTTATCATCTATCTTAGGCATCTCTAAAGTATTCAGCCAGTAGAGATAATTGCCTTTAGGATCATTGACAAAGTATATCTTAACTACATCCTCTTCTAAGCTCATTAGCTTATCGTATTTAGCTTTTTCTAGTAGTTTGGTATCATAGTACTTATTTCTAAATTTCATCTCTACAACAGTCTTTAAACCCTTTGGTGTGTATCCACGTGCATCATAAAAGGTATTCTCATTCCCACACCATTCTAACCTCCATCCATCTAGATTAAGTAAGCCTATGGTAGCTTTCTCATATTTCTCTACTATATTCATTCTGCTGGTCTTTCTATGCTTTCAAAGTGATTATTAAGCTGGTTTATCCACTGCTGGTATTTTTTCTTATTACAAGAGGTGCAAGGAGGCTTCCAGTATTTTCTATTAAATACATCTGCATAGTACCTAGCTATCATTTCAAACTCTTGACCAGATATTGATCTAGTTTTTTTCTCTCTAAATTTCTCCCAATTATTATACTGCTCTAAGTTCATTTTCTATCAAAATAATTATCTAGTTTATCTCTTCTCTCTTTACAGCCACAGTCCTCTCCCCATATCTTTTTAACTAACCACTGTATACCTGTAGCTTTAAATATCTTCTCTAATATTGTTCCTACTTTCATTTACTATTATTTAATATTTCTAAACATAACTCTTCTGGTATCTTACTCCTATTATAATTACCTTTTAAACCCTGTGTACCAGTCTGACTTCCTCTAGGAGCTGACTCGTGGTGGCAATTCTTATTACCATTTTTACACTCTGGTCTAGGACACCATCCATTAGGATTAAGTAGTGATCTAATATTGTTAGTCCAGATATCAGTAGGCTTAGCTCTAGTATCTCCATATCTACAATACCATACAGTAGTACGAGGTAATCCTTTTACTATATCTAATTTTCTTAACTTACCTCTAGGGTTTTCTATATACCAATATTTAGGTTTTAATTCTTTAATTATCTCTATAGTTTTTTCTACAAAAGCCACACCTTTTAAAGCATTCTCTGACTTAGGTGTATGGTCTTTATTCCAGTGCTTACCTATACTAGCTACACTAAAATATGTACAAGGAGGAGATGCCCATATAATATCTGGCTTAAAGGGTACTTTGCTTACATCAAAATCTAGTATATCTACTACATAGTCTATACCTCCAAAGTCTGTTATATCACTACTAAAAACTTCATAGCCTAAGCTCTCACAGGCTTTACCTATGCTTCTGCTACCAGCAAATAATTCTAATACTTTCATTGTTCTTTTATTTGTTTTTTAATATGCCTCACTGTATTGTATAAGGAGTAGTAACTTATCCCTGTCTCTCTACTAAGCTGAGCTATCTTTTTACCATTCTCAAAGACCTCTTCATAGATAGTCTTATAGTATATCTTTTTAAGTACCTCACTATCATAGTCTAAGTCCTCTCCATCATAATCAATATAATTAGACTCTAGCCACTTAGTAATAGCTTCCATTTTATGTACATTATTAGGCTCTGTATACTCCTCCTCTTCACACTCTGGTAGATAGTCTAAACCTAAAAGCTCTATCTTTTTTTCTTTCCTTTTAAGATCAAAAACCATATTTCTAAGAATAACATAGCACCCATAGAAATTAGGACTATTCTCATCATAAGAGTAATCTTTATCTATCATTTTTATGTAAAACTCCTGTACTATATCTTTTGCAGTATCTATATTACAGCCTAAGTCCATAACATAGCCTATCCAGAGTCTCTGATATTTGTAGAGTTTACTCAGCATCTCTAGTATAAGATAAAGATATTAATAGTATACCTAGCATTAACTGATAGATAACTTGCTTCCCCTCTTCCTTATACTCTTCATCATATAGGAATAAAAAGCCAAACCCTGTAATAATAGTAAACTGTATCACAGGACTGTTTTTATCAGTATAGGCAATTAAAAATAGTAATAAAACTATAAAGCTGGTTAGTATGTATAATATCATAGCTTAATTTTTTCTTAAAGCTACGAATTTTTTTTTAAACTTTTTTTAAGAATTGCTGAGCTTTCACATCCTCACTTATCATTCTAATCACAGGCTGTCCATTTATTTCAAAGCCTACATTATTTTTCATAGACCTTAACTGTATAGGCTCATCCATACTAGTAGGCTTACCTCCTGTCTCTACTTCCTTTACTTTCCTTACGTGAATGTGAGTATACATCCAGTCACTAGGATGCTGTATATATCTATGCACTACCCAGAAGTCATCAGCTCTATTTACAAACTTACCTCCACCCTCTACATCACTAGCCATAGGAGGTATAGGATAACCAGCATATTGATGATCAACCCTATGTAACATTCTAATAGCTCCTGTATTAGCGTGAACATTAAGCCATATAGATACATTATGGTTTTTACAAAATAGTCTAAACTCTGTAGTAGCTTGATAGTCATACTCGTGACCACCTAAGCTCTTCATTAGCTTCTCATCCTTAGCTAAAGAGTTATAAGGATCTATCATAAAGCCATCATAGTCCCAAGCATTTTTATACTGCACCCCTAAGTTTATTAAGTCTCTATAAGTATAGAGCTTCTCAGAGTCTATAATTTTAAAGTACTCATCTATAAAGTCTGTACATTTTATAAACTGATCCTCATCTACTAAGTGGATAGGTTTTTTAGCTAGATACTCTACTAGCTTTCTTATTATACTGTGAGGCTGATTTTCACTAGAAAATATTAGCCACCTCTTTTTATGTTTTAGTGTATAACATAGCATTAAAAATAGTACTGCTGAGGTCTTACCTACATTAGCCTGTCCTAGTATTACATTAAAACCCTTAGGTTTAAATCTTAAATACTCATCTATAGCTGGGATATCTAGTCTTAATCCCTCTTGTATGCTACCATTTCTAATCTGTCTTAGTTTCTCTAATTGTTCTCTATAGTTTATTATCATAATTCAAAAAAAAAGGCTACCCTGTTAAGAGTAGCCAAGTTAAACAAAACAAATTAAAAGGGCAAATCAGCACTTTCTCTATCTGGCATATGCTCTTTAGTTGTTACAGGCTCTTTCTTAGGAGACTCATACACTCTAGCATAAAACTTATTAGGATCTTTTGAAGCTCTTAGTACATCAAACTGTAAGTAGCCTTTATTAGCTTCTGCTTTATCTTTGTTTTTTTCTATCCACTCTACCATCTCTTTAGCATTAAAAGAAACATTAGTTACTATAAAATCTAGCTTAGAGCTTCTAGGGAATAGGAAGTTTAAAAATTCTATATCTTTCATAATTATTTAGTTATCCAGTTAAACATTATCTCTGCATCTTCTATAACAGACTGCACATCACTTGTACCTCTTGAAGCGTGAAGCTCTGAGGATGCCTTTATACAAGTTTGTTTAATAATTGAAGTCTGTATACTATCCTTACTACTAGTACTACTACTAGAGTTACTACTATAGCTTTTATTAGAGTAGTCATCTCTAACTAGCTTAGCATTTTTCATCTGCTGATTAGAGACTGTGTACTTAATCTCATCTCCAATAGATGCTTTAAAATCTCCCTTTGCAAAGAAAGTGTAAGCCTCTCCATCTGCAAAAGTTACTAGGTACTTGTTCATACCATTCCACTGACCATTAGTATCAATGTACTTAATCCTACCGTTTTTCATAAATTAAAATATTAAAGGTTATTATATAGGTTTCTCTGTTGTTCTACTTCTAGCTTAGCTTCTAATAGTCTGACTCTTCTCTCTAGAGCTTCTACCCTAGCATTTAAAAAGTCTATTGTCTCTGGAGTAGATACTCTCTTTATATCTTCACTATGAGTCATCTCTAAAGAATATATAAGCATTTAGAGTAGGAGTAGACAGTAAACACTGCAAATCTATTACTGTAGAGTATTTTAAATTACCTACATACTTCTCTGTTTCTAAAGTTTCAATAATTTCAGATACTGTTTGTGGCTCTTGATCAGCGTGTTGCTGTAGTTTTTTGAGATACTGTGGTCTCAGTTTTTGTAGTAAATTCATATAGTTATCATTTTAAATTCTTTCCAAAGCTACATAAAAATATTTAATTAACAAAATAGTAACAAAAAAAAAGAGCATCCCTAAGGACACTCTCTCTTGAACAATGATAACAAACTTAAAAATTAAGTCTAGACAAATGTACGCTATAATAACCTTTCTACCAAATCTTGATAGTATTTTATTAAGTCTAGTAGCTCAAAATCTGCTTGTTTAATTGTTTCTCTAGATTTTTGTAGTAATTCATTGGCTTTATCATACCCAAACTCCTCATTTAAGTTTTGAGCAAAAACATACTGCTGTCCATATCTCATACAGTTACAGCCATAACACTGAGGTCTACAGTTATCCTCATCCCATCTTAGTATTCTAGATGATCTACTTATAAAGTGACCATTCTGCATCCCCTCTCCTTTCCAGTAAGCTCTCTTATTACAGGTATAACACTTTACTATACCATTCTTATCAGCATACTTTCTCCTTATATACTCACTAAATACAGTATCTAGTTTCTTTATTATATTCTTTCTAGTCATTTTTCTAGGCATAACGCAAAAGTAAATCTAAAGTTTTTAAAAATAAATTAGGATATTAAAAAAGTTATTCTATATTCTATACTATATAGTACTATATAGATACTACTCTATAGTAGATACTATATAGCTATTACTATATAGAAAATTATATATATATTAACTCTATAGTAATACCATATAGTAGATACTATATAGTATACCATATGTAGTCCACTTGAATTATTTTTTCCAGTACCTAGTGATTTTTTCAGCACTTCTCATACCAAAATAGCCACCATAAACTAATAGTAGTAAACTAGATAGTAAATCTATCCACCCAGAAGCTATTTTAAAGCCATCTAAGGCACTATCTAATATTATGTATACAAAGAGGCTAAGAGTTAAGAAAGCTAAACTTAGAGGTCTTATATTTTTACTTAACCAGCTATCACTAGACATATCAGCTACCCATCTCTTAGTAGTCTCTTGCATCTCTAACATATCATACCTAAGCTCCTCTAGTAGTATTTGCTTATCAGTCTCAGAGAGTTTAGTATCTCCCTCTATTTTAGATGCTAGGTCTTTTAATTGTTCTATACCAGTTATATTACCAGCTATATCTAGTATCTCTGGAGCTACTTCTTTCCCCTGTTTTACTAACCATCTTAGAGCATCCCCTATTCTAGTAGTACCATTTCTTTCTTTATAGCTTTTTTTATCTGGCATCCCAACGAGCTTTACTCTTTCTTATATCGTAATGTACAAAAGTATCATATAAACCTAAACCACCCTGTAGCATCTCTCCCATATCTATTAAGTCATTTATTATTTTATGTACTTCTGCTGGTTTTAAGCTGTCTATTACCACATCACTAGCTTTACCTAGTAAGTGCTGTGAGGTTTTAGCTCCATACTTAGTATTATGAGACTCACATCTATAAGCACTATTAATTCTTATAGGTCTATCTACATAAGTTCTTAGCTTCTGTAACTCTCCAGCTAGTTTAATTACATTCTCATAAACTTCTAGAGGCATATCACAGCCACACTTACACTCAAACTCTTTTAGATCAAAGTTCTTTGTTAGTTTCATTTTTTCTTTTGTGAGTTTCATATATCTTCTGTATAGTATATACAATAGAAGCTACTAGTAAAATAATCTTTAGACTATTCTCTACTGCAGTAAAACTAACCCCTAAACTTATTGCATTAAAAAACGCTAACCTTAAATCTTGTACACTCATTACATTTTATTTTCTAAATAATCTACACCATAAAAGTTATGTAAAGGCTCTCCACTAGGAGTAACTGCATAGCTCTTCCAACCATAAGGATGCTCTTCTATACCATTCCATACTACATCAATCAAATACTTATCACTAAGTATAGTTTCTTTAATTACATTACCATCTGCATCAGTTTCACCCTCTTCTATTACTTCGTGACCAAGTCTTACTATTGCGTGGTTATGCGTTGGGTTATTATCCTCATCTACTCCTAAACCTTTTATTTTAGTTTCAGCTTGTTCCTCGCTATCAAATATATATTTGCCTACCTTTATCATAGTGTTGTTAATTCTATTGCTTCTGCTTCTGTTAATACTCTATCGTAAACTCTTGTATCGTATACTTTGCCTTGAAATTCTGAGCCTCCAACACTTATTGAAAAACTATATCTATCTAAATTGATAGGTACGTTTCCGCTTGTTTGAGTAACTGACAAAGTACCATTTGTATAAATTTTAAATTCATTTTGTTTAAAAGTGATTGCTATTTTGTTTCTTATATCAAAAGTAATTGATATATCTCTACTTAAAACAAAAGTATCATCTGCTTCAATAAATAAATTATATTGAGTTCCGTTGCCTCTAAAAACAAACTGTATTCTATTGTCATTTGAGCCATCTGATAAAGTAATAAAATGATTTGCATTAGCATCAAAAGGTATTACATCTATAAAAAAAGTACCCTCTGTAATATCAAACAAATTATTAGCGTTATCAATTATGCATAAATCTTTTAATCTTGTTACTGTACTTGCTTCTGTTTTTATATAGCTTGTAGGATATGTTCCTTGTTCCATCTGACCACCCCATAAATAAAAAGAGTTTGAAGTATTACCCTCATAACCTGCTAACCTATTTGAAGTCCCTGATGGTATTGAAGCAAAAAACATTCTACCTGTTGTAGTAGTAGTTGAAGTTTCAGTTATAGATATTCTAAACCAATTATTGCTATATTGTTTTATACTTGCAACAGTATTGTAAGGGTTTTTAGTTATAGTACCATTTATTATATCAAAATTAACATATTCCGAGCCACTAAAACCTGTAGAGCTTGCTAATTGTAAATATTGAATACTATTGTATTTAACAAAAAAACTTATAGTATAATCATTACCACTCGTTACACTTATATTTTGATATAAAAACCTTGCTGAAGTTGCGGAATTTTCAAAAACTTCATCGGCGGTCAATGTTCCGTTTGGTGCAATTTTTTGGTTTGTTGTAACTGTAAAGTCATCTTTGAGCCAAACTGAATTATCGAACTCATCTGAGTACTCTAGCTGATTTGTACGTTGTGGCTCTAAAAGTAAACTAGGACAGTTGCTATTATACCAATCTAATCTTGGTACATCTGTAAAGGTTTCTACTGTTTTAGTTTCTTGACTACCCTCTGTTTTTATGTAATCAGACAAAGCACCCTCACTAACCATAGCACCCCAAAGAAATAAACTATCTCCACTAGAAGCACTACCATCAGAACAATAAATTCTCATTTCGAAAGATACTGTATTTACTACATCAGTAATACTAACTCTATACCAACCATTTGCAAGTTCCTCTATTCTTTCAGCTTCTGGAATGTTTGCAGTATTGTCAAAGCCTGTACTTAAAGTACCAGCACTTAAATCAAACTTTCTATTATAAATTAAAGTACCATAATCACATCTAATATATCCAACAGTTTCTACATCTGCTTTCACATATATACTTGCAGTATAATACTTAGCGTTTGTTACAGTTATGTTACTTGTAGGTCTTGTAAAGCTATAATTTGTTCCATTTGATACAATTTTATCAGCAGTATTTGTGCCATCTGGAGCAAGAGCTTGATCTGTTGAAATAGATGCACCATTGAAATTAGTCCAATTTGTACTAAAATTTTCACTATTTAAAATGAGATTAGTAATACTACCTACAGTTTTAGCTTCCTCTATTAAACCATCTTTGCGTACTCTTGTACCTATTGACTGTCTTGTAAAGTCAAAATCTCCTGTAGCATCATTAGGTAAAATAGAATATACTTTACCACTTTTATATCCACTTGGTATTAGTGCTAATTTAGGTTTACTCATTATCTTTCTGTTAATATTGTTGTACTATTCATATACCTCCAAATTCCGTTAGCATACCATCTTATAGTAATTTTATCATCTGCATCAATAGGTGCAGTAGTACCAAAATCAAAAGTTAATACCATTCCTTGACTACCTGTATAGCTTAAACTCTGTGAAGTTACTAAAGTATTATAACCCTTATACACATATACTGTTGCACTACTTCCTGTAGGTGTACCATAGCTACTATATTTATTTGCTGTCATAGTAACGCTAGAAACATAAGCATCAAAAGGCACAGGTATAGTACCATAAGCATAAGGAAACGCAGTAGTCATTCCTGTATCATACATAGTATAAGTAGAAGTACCACTATGATAGTGCCTCCAATTTATAGCTACTTTATCCTTATGTACAGGATTTGCTTCTTTAAGCCTGTTTATCTTGTTAGTATGTTTAGCACTTGCTACTTTACTTATCATACTGTTAAGTCATAATAAATTCCACCATAGCCATTCTCCTCTACATAACCCCACCACGTACTAGTATATATGCTTCCGTAACTCATTTCTTAGTCTTTTTTTTCTTTATGTACTTAATAATCTTTTTAAGATTTTCTTTCTTTATTTTATACTCCATATTAAAGCACCCATCCTACCCAGTTTGCATCCTTATCTGGATACATATCGTCATTAACATTTGAGTTATATTCTGGGAATAAATTAGTATTAAAGCTCATATAGTCTATAAATCTTCTAGTATAGAAATCAGCAAAGTTTCTATGTTTCTGTACTAAAAAGTCTACCTCATCTTTAGAAGCGTTTTGGCTATTCTCAGAGGTATGCTTCATTAAGCCACCATTCTTTAGCTCATAACTAGCAAAAGGCAAGTAGTCTACCATAGCAAAGTGTATAAGCATTGGCTGTATATACTCGTTTACTATATTTAAATAATCTCCACTTAAGGTATCAGAAGCTATATCATTAGTAATTTTATCATAGAGCTTAGTCCCTAAGTAATTCTGTACGTGCATCTGCTGTGCAATTTTAATAAAGTAAATAAACTTATCAGTATCTACATTACCATCAATGATACTGTTTTTTACTAAGTCTGATCTTTTTATAAATAGTACTGTAGCCATATTATTTTCTCCAATAGTTATTTCTAGCAGAGGCTATCTGTGCGACCTCTGGCTCATTAGTAGGTATTCTAGCTTCACTTCTAAGGCTAGGATCTAACTCCATAATCTTAGCTCTTGCTTCTCCTACAGATATTCTCTCATTATTCTTTCTTAGATAAGTTTGTCTCATCCAGTAGTGGCTACAGTTTACGCCACCCTTATATAACCAAATATTATACGTTGACTCTCCTTTTGGAGCTAACTCACTATTATCACTACTCTCCTTATCTAAATCTTCCTTTCTGTATACCTTATTAGCAGATAACATCTTTTTACAGAAGTCTCTACTCTCTCCAGCAGTACTCCTACCAGCAGTATACTTATATCTAATCTTTAAAATACTAGTATCTTGTTCACTCACTTTATTAGGACTGCTAGATACTGCACTAGCAAACTTTAGAGTTTTATGTATAAGGTCATCATACTCATTAGCTGGTCTCTCATCTATCAGCTCATAGTCAGATAAGTCCTCATCCTCTATATTTTCTAGAGCTTCATATAAGTCCTCTTTCATTCTATTGATATCCTCTAGAGGCACACAGTTAGGCACTTCTTTACCATCTTTAATCTTAGTACCTATTTGCTCATATCCATCCCAGCAAGGAGCTTTTAAGTGAGTATTTAACTTTTGCCCTGTCTCTTCCTCTACTTGCTCTTTAGTCATAGCATTGTCTAGGTCTGTAAATTCTAGTGGCTGAAGCGTTTTAAAGTACATATTAAGCACGATATCATTAAAGGCTAGTATATCATCAAAAGCACCTATTAAAAGGTCTTGAAAGGGCTTAATCACAGTATTATCCATAAGTATAGAAGCTGTAGCTAATTCATCGGCGTTATTACCTAGTCCTGTTTTATCTTTAATTCCTAAAAGCATAGGAGAGATAATTCTGTGAGATACCATTACTTTCTGCATAGACTCCTCACTTAAAAACTGATACTGCTGATGAGCATCACTTAACTGTACAGGCTCTATTGAGGCTTCATTCTCTTTAGAGTCGTTAAAAGCGAGGATAAACTTCCCACTATTAGAGCTTCCAGAAAACTTATCTCTAATCTTTCTCTCTATCATCTCTTGAGTCTCTTCATCTGGAGTACCATTATTAAACGATATCATCATCGATGGACTCAAACCATTCATAATATTGTTAAGATGATAATTAGCTATCTCCTCTTCTAACTCAGCATATTGTATACCTCCTTGATAATCCACAGGAGAATAGTAATAATACCCAGCTCTATAAGGCTTAACACAGTAAATCTCTATCTCATCACTAGAAGTACCAAAAGCACTAAATCTCTCTGGCTCATCATTAGGCTTAGCCTCAGACCAATCAGCCATATAATAATAAGAGTCTATATCTCCATCTTCATTAGCTTTACCAACTCTAAGAGTCTCTATAGGGAAGTGAGCTACCTCTACTATTTTAGTGTGGTTAGAGTTATAAATAACTTGCATAGCACACTGTCCCATAAGTTTTAGATCATAAGATAATTTTCTAACACAGCTATCCTTTAGTAAAGACTTCATCTGTGCATACTCATTAGGCTTCTGACTGCTGTCTGTAGCATCTAATCCCTTACCAAATATTAATTGGCTAATACCGTTAATACAGGCATTGTTAGTAGGACTTCCATTATACCTATCTATTAAAAATTGGTAATAATCATTATCAGCACCATACGATACCCAGTCTTTATTCTTATACTCCTTTATCTCTGGAGTAGTATAAGTGCTTAAGTTTACTATTTTTATACTCATATTATTATATAATCATTATCATAACTATCCTCTGTAGTGTACTCATTCTCATTTACTGTATAGTAGTCATTATTAGACTGGTCTACAGTTTGGTCTGTACAGAATACTTTATCTTTATATATCACTGTACTAGTACCAAAGAGTAATACATCCATAGTATAGTATACATCCTTTTTAAGTGTACCAAAAACAGCCTCAAAACTCATATAATCGTGGTCTGTTGAAGCAGTAGCTGATACAGTTACTACCCCTTTAGTACTTTCATTAGTCAGTTTTACTTGTATCTGACCATCTACATACTGTCTAGGAATTACCTTAAAAGTTTTAGTCCCACTAGTTCCTATAATCTTCATACTATAATAACGTAGTATTACTAAAATTTGTGCAAAAAAAAAGAGGTACTATAAAGTACCCCTCTTACATAAACCATTTTTATTATTATGGATTAATTTGTGTAGCATCAATTAACGCTTCAAAAGCAGTCGCATCTACAAAGTAAGCTGGTAGAGTCTCTTGACCACTTAAAGTAAGCGTAAAGCCACTCAAGTCCGCCATTCCAGCACCAGTAACGATAGTACCCCCAGAAACATCAGCTCCATAAGTAGCACCTATCATTAAATAATTTCCATTATAATCTTTCACTACCACGTGAGGTCTAGCCTTTACAATAAGGATAAGTTCCTCTTGAGTAGCTTTATCTAATTTAGTCAAAGTCAGATTAAGAGTTTGCTCATAGAAAGCAGTCCCATTCTCTCGAGATGCAGTAATAGTTTGTTCTAAGCTAGAGTTTCCTTTTACATCAAATTCAAAGAAGTCTGGAGTACCAGCAAAAGCAGTAACCTCCCCAGAAGTAACTGTTAAAGCTCCCATAGTCCCAAAATCTGCAAAGTAAACTGCTTGAATACCACCAACGCTATCCTTACAAGGTACTGACCGACCAGTTGTTAAATTACAAGCCATTCGTTTTTATTTTTAAAGAAAAAGGGTAGGTAAGACTATTCCAACCCACCCTCTTAATATGTTAATATTCTATTTCTTATGCTAAAGTAAGAAGCACTAAATCGCTACCAATACCATACTGCACACCAGCAGTAAAACGCATAATTACTCTTACATTTTGATCTCCTAGAGTCTCACTTGTATCTACGAGACGTACTTCATTGTGGTCAGAAAGTAATCCTGTACCAAAGAATAAGTTAGAAGCCTCTCCTACTACAATATGGTCAGTTGGCATACCAGGACAGTGTTGTACTTTAATACCCTCAAAAGAAAGAGCATTACCTTGATTATACCACTGAGTTCCTTGATCATTTGTACCAGCTGCTCCTAGTCCAGAAGCACCAAAGCCACCTAAAGCTCTTACATAAGCCTGTAACGCAACAGTAGGTACATAGATAGTTAAATCTTCTTTCCCATATACAGCACTAGGCACTGAGTCTATAGCGTTTCCTAGTAGCTCGATAATATTTGCACTAGTAAAAGAAGTAGCAGCTACTCCACCTACTAAGTTAGAAGCATCATTCACATCAGCATCAGCACTCATAAGAGTAGTAAACCCATCAAACTCTCCAGCAGTAGCATTTACTCCACCCCAGATATTTTGTTCAGTTTTTTCAGCTACTTTAGAAGCTACTTGACCAATCAAGAAATCACTAAAAGCTGGAGGTAAGTTGTCAAATGCCGAATACCCCATAGCCACAGCTTCCCAATCCGATCTGTAGTCTTTTTTACAAAGCTGTAAGTTTACTTGAAATTCCTCTGGAGTAAGAATACGCTCCGTTAATTCTAAAGTATCAGCAGTAAAATCAAAATCACAAGTAGCATCGGCAATAACATTACCTACATCTAGTTTCTTAATTACTTCTTTGTACTTTACATTAGGTTTTACAGTGACAGCTCCATCATTTAGAGTCTTACCACTCAATAACGCTGCAGAAATATACTTACCAGCAAATTCCCCAGCATACGTTGTAGAGATGGGATCAGTCATTGAATTATCCACATCTGCAAAATTAAATCTTTTTTTCATTTTTTTATTTATTTAGTTGTTTTAATACTCTATCTAACGTAGTTTCTGCTCTGTTAGTAGAGAATTTAATCTCTTGTTTTTTAGAGGCTCTTCTTTCTGGACTATGCTTAAATTTTTTAGACATCTCCTCTTTTTTCTCCTCTTTATCTTCTTTTTTCTCATAAGAGTCCTCAAACTTCTTTTTAAGTTTCTTTAACTCTTCTTTTACCTCTTCAATAGCTGGTGCAATTACCTCTACTACTGCTTCTACAATAGCTTCCACTTCTGGAGCTATCTCTTCTGGTACTTCTGTTTCAATTACCTCATCTTCTGCCTCTACTTTTACTTCCTCTTCCTCTTCCTCTGCTTGAGTTTCGGCTGAGATAGATGCAATAACACCCTCTTCCTCTACAATTAGAGTACTTCCATCCTCTAACTTGTATTCTCCGATAGGTAGTGCTACACGCTCATCCTCAGTAACAATAAAAACAGACTGCCCAGCCTCAAAAGACTCAGCCTCGATAATTGTACCATTGTCTAAAGTCTGTTGAGCTAATTTAGTATTAGCATTCAATAGAGCTTTAATCTTAGATAACATCTCTGTTGTTTTCATATTTATTTATTTATTAATTAATTATCTCCAAAAGTTAGAAAGTCCCACATATTCAGTAACCTCTCTATATTTATCTTCTGCAAGTTTATTTAAATTAGGTGCTTCTACTAACGCATCTCTTAAATCAAAGTAAGATGGTAATACGCTTTCTGGATCAATTCCTAAATCTTGTACTTGAGCTTCTAATTTATCAAAATACCCTTGCATTATTTCCGTTACTTCCTCTAAATCTCTTGCATTACCATTAACTATAAAGTCATCTATTGGGTACTTTGATTTAAACTCTTCATAAGCATCAATCATCATATCTGCATATTCATAAGCTAAAAAAGAAGCATCATCATAAGCATCTTGAAATCTTTGATATTCACTTGCTATATCATCTATTAAAGAGAGCTTAACTTGTTTCTTAGGCATCCCTTTAGCCATTCTGCTAAATACTGTTTTTTTTGTATTCATTCTATAAACTTTTTGCTTTATTAATTAGTTCCTCTGCTAGTGGCAAAGTATTGTATATATCTCTGTAATCATTCCACTTAGTTAATAGCTCCTCTAAATAGATAGCATCATCAGTTAAAGGAAGTCCTAGCTCATCTAAGCCATTTCTATAGGCA
>WLWH01000575.1_pt1 | contig 29821 bp, 34 predicted proteins | sample 6712741 | NCBI WGS metagenome assembly WLWH01 (sample SAMN12718694, study PRJNA515312) | sponge metagenome | isolation source: marine sponge | host: Mycale hentscheli | place: New Zealand: South Island, Marlborough, Capsize Point | collected 2003-05-01
CGTACTTCTTCATTACTGATGTTCCTAACGGAATGAAGTATTTTGAAAGAACACCTATTAGAACAGCAATGGAAGGTGATTTTGATACTGGAAACGTAAGATACAAAGCTAGAGAAAGATACAGATTCGGTGTATCTGACTATAGAGGTATCTTCGGATCTTCAGGAGCAAGTTAATCGTAATTTTTTGTGGCGGGACATAGTCTCGCCACAATTAACTGATAGAAAGAATAATGGTAAAATTTCTAGTAAATATCTGGGCGTACGATCATCACGCTAAATTCAATGTTTTGGCTAATGATAACCCAGCCTCACTAGAACAAGCTATACTTGACAAGTTGGGAGAAAAAAGTATAGTTTGGGAATATCTTGGAATATCTTATGATAACAAGATAAACAGAATAACCTATGAGGAGGTTATAGATGGAAAAAATGATGCAACACTTACAGGACCTTTACCAACAAAAGAGGGGTCTAGATTTACAGTGGGAGCAAGAGCATCTTAAAGAGGGTAGATATACTCTCGATATGGTTAAAATAGATCGAAAAGTTCGAGATGTTTTAAGTCATATTAAGATGGCAGAGGCGCAAAGAGAACACATGCGTAATAAAGTTGAAGACTCTGCTCCGCAAGTTTCCGTAGCTACTTAAACAAAAAGCTACATCGTTGGAAAAATTCACTCCACACTACAGGCTCTCTTGCACTCTACTCAAAACTAGTGTATAAAAAACTCACTGTATAATTTAATTAGTTTACATAGACGCGTACAGTCGACGGCCTAGAGACTATGTAGACGGAAACTAGGAGAATAATACTATGGCAAATACAACCTTTTCAGGACCGGTCATTTCTAAAAATGGCTTTATAACTACAGGCCCTGGAGCAACAAAAGCAATTAATTCTACTGGCTTAGGTGCAGCTGGCTTACCGCTAACTGTAAATGCTCATGCTGGAAGAATTTTAATTTCACAAGACGCAGATGGTATCTACAAGTTACCAAGCATTAACACTAATGCTAATGGAGCAACAGCAGGTGATACTGATTACAATAACCTAAATAACGTTGGTGCTACATTTATGTTTTACATAGATACACTAGCAACTGATGTTCAAATTATAACTGATGGTGTGGATAAATTCACAGGCGCAGCTATGATTGCAGTGGATGATGGAGCTAAAAAAGCTTTCTTCCCTGCAGCAGCAAATGATGTTCTTTCTATGAATGGAACAACAACTGGTGGAATCGTAGGTTCAGTAATTACAGTTACTGCTTTAGAAGCAGCTCAATACTTGGTACACAATACTTTGATCTTAGGATCAGGAGCTATTGCTACACCATTTAGCGATACGTAATAAATAATTAATGTGGGGCTTCGGCCCCACATGTAAATTTTAGGAGAAAAATTATGACAACATATGGATCAGCTATTGATGGAGTAGCAACCAACGTAACTACAGAAACTAAAACTCTTCAAGTTGGTAGAACTAGAGTATACGGTGTACATGTATCGGGACCAAATCAAGCTGGTGTTTTGGATCTTAAAGATGGCACAGTGTCAAAAGTAAAATTAAATAAAGGTGCTCATATTCATGATATGACAATTAATTTTCCTGTACCAATTTTATTTAAGACTAATTTAAATTCTACGTTCACTACAGAACAAATTACAGCTATCACTGTATTTCACAGTGGCGGAGATAACTCGTAGGAGTCTAAATGGCCAACACTACTTCGGGCACTACAACGTTTGACAAAACGTTTTCGATCGATGAGATAATTGAAGAGTCTTATAATAGACTCGGTCAATTTGACATGAGCGGTTATAATCTAAAAACTGCTCGAAGATCGCTAAACATAATGTTTCAAGAATGGGGCAACAGAGGTCTTCATTTTTGGGAAGTAGCTAATACTAATATTACGTTAGAAACAAATAAAAACGAGTATAAAATTTTTAGAGCAACCTCTGACGGTAATTCTGATGGAGTTACATCTACCCTAACTGCAGCTATTACTTCAACAACTGCAACCGCAGGAATTACAATTGCTTCAAAAGATCGTATGCCAGATTCTGGTACTATTAATGTTGGATCTGAAAACATTTCTTACACTGGATTTAACAGTTTAGAACTTACTGGAGTAACAAGAGGAGTTAATGGAACTACTGCAGCAACTCATGCAGACGGAGCTTCTATAACTAACTTTGTTAATCAAGCCACAGAAATTTTAGAATGTTCTTTTAGAAACAATTCTAATGTTGATTCTCCTTTAGAAAAAATAAACAGATCCCAGTACCAGGCGTTATCAAATAAAACAGCAACAGGTCAACCGTCACAATACTTTGTTCAAAGATTCATTGATCATGTTTTAATAACAATTTATTTAACTCCAAGTTCTACTCAAAATGGAGACGTCATAAATTTTTATTACGAAAAAAGAATTCAAGATGCAGGTGCTTACAGTAATGCAACAGACGTACCATATAGATTTGTACCTTGCATGGTTGCAGGTTTAAGTTATTATTTATCTATGAAATATGCACAACCAAGAATACAAGAATTAAAATTAATCTACGAGGATGAATTAGCTAGAGCTCTAGAAGAAGATGGATCTTCAGCTAGTGTTTACATTTCTCCTAAAACTTACTTTCCGAGTATATAATTATGGGTAACACAGCAAGAGGAAAACACGCATTATTTATTTCAGACCGATCTGGTTTAGCATATCCATATACTGAAATGGTTAAAGAGTGGAATGGTGCAAGAGTACATACTTCTGAGTATGAACCTAAACAACCACAATTAGAACCTAAACCTTACACTGCAGATCCTCAAGGATTAATGCATCCAAGACCTGCAAGAACAGAATTTCCAACAACAGATTTTTTACCAAAAAATCCATTTACTATGACTAACTCTTCAACTCAAGTATCTGTAGATTTTCCTTTTAGTGGTTATCAAACTGGAGACTTCATAAGATTCTATGATGTAAAAAATTCTGTAGGTGGAGTTGCAATTTCTACTTTACAATTAGAAACTACTTTAAATGGTGACATCACTGCAACAGCTACTTCAATTACTTTAACAGACTCATCTGCTTTTCCTAGTCAAGGATATATTGCAATTGAAAAAATAAATTCAACATCTGGATTGTTTGAAACTGAAACTGTTTATTACAATGGAAATACAGGAAATGTTTTATCGAATTGTGTTCGAGGAACAGCTGCTCCTTTCAGAGGACAGACTCCCAAAAACACACCCGCAGGTGAACACTCAAGTGGAGCAAAAGTTTACAGTGCTTATGCAGTAACGATGGTTCCAACTGTAGTTACACAAGCGGGTCAACCTTCAACTGTTACTCAATTTAACAGTTTTACTTTTAACTTAATTAGTGCTGCAAGTAGCACAGAAACAGGAGGCGGGTTGCAGTGTTTAGCTGGACCTGTTAATGATAGAGCATGACATACAACGAATTAAAACAAAAAATTATAGACTACACAGAAGTATCAAGCAACGTATTTACAGATACTATTTTAAATGGTTTTATTAATGACGCTGAATTTAGAATTTTAAGAGAAGTAGATTCTGATAATAACAGACGTTATGCTACAGCTAGTCTAGTTCTTAATACTAGATTTATAGACACACCAGATAATCTATTAATAGTTAGATCTGCTCAGATAGTAGATTCTGACGGCACATCCTCAGCAGACAATAGAGATTTTTTACAATTTAGAGACACTAGTTTTATGTCTGAGTATAACCCTAAAGGAGAAACTGGAGTTCCTAAATACTACAGTTATTGGGATGACAATACTCTAGTGTTTGGTCCGACACCTGATGCGACCTACACAATTCAATTAAATTATATCTTGAAACCCGATGGATTATCTAGTACAACTCCAACTACATACTTAAGTCAAAAATTTCCCAATGGTTTATTGTATGCTTGCCTAGTTGAGGCTTATGGTTTCTTAAAAGGACCCGTTGACATGCTCCAGTTATATGATAAAAAATACACAGAGGCAGTCAAAGGATTCTCAATTGAACAAATGGGAAGACGAAGACGGGATGAATACCAAGCAGGTGTTCCTCGAATAGGAAAACAATAGGAGATAAATTATGGCTATAACACAAGCAATTTGCAATTCATTTAAAAAACAGCTTTTAGAAGCAGATATGAATTTCAAACAAACTGGTGGTGATGTTTTTAAATTAGCTCTTTACATTTCTACAGCAACTCTAAATTCAGCGACAACTGCGTTCACAGCAACAGGTCAAGTTGGAAACAGTGGTCAATACACTTCAGGTGGTGGAAAATTAGTTAACGGAGCTACTTCAATGACAGCCGGTGTGGCAAGAGTTGACTTCGCAGACAGATCTTTTACCGGTGTTACACTAACTGCTAGAGGAGCAATGATTTACAATACATCATCTGATACTACTAACGCATCAGTTTGTATTTTAGATTTCGGAAGTGATAAAACAGCTACATCAGGAACTTTCACAATTCAGTTTCCAGCGCCAACATCAACTGCAGCGATTCTAAGAATCTCTGGTTAATAGGAGGTAAACTCCTATGAGCACAGGTGCATGGGGCCAGGTAACCTGGGGTTACGCTAAATGGGGTGAGTTAGGAGATGCAACAACTTCTCTTAATAACACTAATCTATTAGCTACAACTAATTTAGGTACAGGTACTCAAGAAGGTGAAATCAATTCAGGTTGGTCCGGAAAAGGATGGGGCACTACTGGATGGGGTATTGCTGGCACATTAATTCCTAATAGTAATTCGCTTTCTGCAAATTTAAATTCCGTAACAGTTACTAATCAAATAAATACTGGATGGGGATCTGATACTTGGGGAACTGAGTTATGGGGATCTTCTGGATTAAGAATTCCTATTAATAATACAAATTTATCAATGACAGCCGCTGAAGGATCAAGCGGTATAACTTTTAATGGTGATTCTAATTTAACTCTTACAGGATTACCTTTAACTGCTACTCTTGGTGAGGAGGAAGCTTTTACTCTTTTCATAGCAACACCTACAGGTATGGCTATGACAACGACATTGTCGTATGACCCTGAAATAGTAACTCCCGCATCTTTCCCTCTTACAATGTCTCAAGGTACAGCTAACCTTGATGCTAACACTATAGTAGAAGTAACCAGCACTTCTGTTGGTTATTGGGGATATAAATCTGCTTGGGGTAATTTTGCTTGGGGTAATGGTGTAACTGAAACTCTAGCGATGTCTATGCTAGAAAACTTTAGTGGAGTAGACCCAGCACCAGATGTTTCTTTAACAGGAAATGCAATGGCCGCTGCTTTAGCTGCTGGCAATACTTTTACTATTTTTGGAGATGCAAATGTACCGGTAACAAATGTAGCCAATAATTTATCAATGGCTATCACTACTGGAAATGCTGAACTAGAAGCGTTAACTCCAGTAGATGTAACAGGATTTCCTTTAACAGCCACTTTAAACAGTGTTACTGAAGTAACAGGAAATGCAAACACATTCCCAACAGGATTTGCATTGACAAATAGCTTAGGAACCGCTACAAATGTATTGATTTGGAACGAAGTTAATACTGGCACAGCACCAGTTGATCCTCCAGGTTGGCAGGAAGTTTCAACCAATGCTGCATAATATAGTGTTTGACACTATAACAAAATTTTAATAAATTAAGTAAATCGGAGAATAAAAATATGGCGAATTCAACATCAGCTAGTTTAAAACTTACAGTACAGGCCACTGGAGAAAATTCAGGAACTTGGGGACAAATTACAAACACAAACTTATTAATTCTAGAACAAGCAATCGGTGGATACGATGCAGTTGCTATTACAACTGGAGCAACTTTAGTTTTTACAAATGGTGCTTTATCTAATGGTAAAAACAAAGTATTAAAATTAACAGGAACAATTGCAGGTGCGGTTAACGTAGTAATTCCTGATTCAATTGAAAAAACTTTCGTAGTTGATAACGCAACTACAGGTGCTCATACAGTGACGTTCAAAACTTCTTCAGGAACTGGAGTAACTTGGGCAGCAGCTGACAAGGGCACTAAAATGGTTTACTCTGATGGTACTAATGTTGTTGATACAGCATTTACAGATTTATCATCTGACTTCTCACCACAACTTTCAGCAGACTTAGATACAAATAGTCAAAATATTATTATTGATGACGCTCACAATATTCAAGATGAAAACGGAAATGAACAATTAGTTTTTCAAACAACTGGTACGGCTGTAAATGAGTTTGAAATAACAAACGCAGCTACAGGTAATGCACCTCAAATTGCAGTTACCGGTGGTGACACTAATATTGACATGAATATTACTCCAAAAGGAATTGGTAGAGCAACTTTCAATGGTCAAGGTAAAATTCAAAGTGTTGCAGAAAAAGTTACATCTTCAGCTACAGCGGCGACTGGTACACTTAACTATGATGTACTTACTCAAGCAGTTTTAAACTACACTTCTAATGCTGCAGGAAACTGGACTTTAAACATTAGAGGCGACGGATCAAATTCTTTAAACTCAATTATGGACACAGGCGAGTCAATAACTCTTGCTCATTTGGTACCACAAGGTGGATCTGCTTATTACAACAGTGCGGTCACTATCGATGGCGGTGCTATTACACCTGAATGGCAGGGTGGATCGGCTCCTGATGCAGGTAATGCAAGTTCGATTGATGTATACAGTTATACAATTATTAAAACTGGAGACGCTACGTTTACAGCGTTAGCTTCTCAAACCCAATTTGCTTAATAGGAGGAGCTATTTAAATGCCTTTACTATCAACTAGAGCAGCAGGTTCAGCAAGAGGATTTGGATTTGCTGGAGGCGGTGAGAAGTTTATGATCGCTACAGGTGGAACAATTACTCAAGATGGCTCTTTTCAAATACACACATTTACTTCAGGCGGAACTTTTGAAGTCACACAATTAGCAACTGATCCAGCGAATGATGTAGTACAATATCTTTTAGCTGCAGGTGGCGGTGGAACAGGAAATGATGGAAACCAAAGCATGCTCGGCGGAGGAGGCGGAGGCGGTTGTAAAACCGAATCTGGACAACCCGTTACTACACAAACTTACCCTGTATCCGTGGGATCAGGTGGTGGAAGAGGTTCGAGCGGAGGTTCAACATCGTTCTATGGTCAAACAGGAAATGGCGGTGGAACAGGAGGAAATCAAAACCAACAAGGAATTCCAGGAGGATCTGGAGGCGGAGGCGGTCAAGGAAAACCTAATCCAGGTGGCGGAAGTCAATCTGGTTTTGGAAATCCAGGCGGTCAAGCTGGAGATGCTTGGAGTTGGGCTGGTGGCGGAGGCGGCAAAAATGGTGCCGGCGGTAGCTCACCAAAAGTTGGAGGCGCAGCATTACCATCATCAATTGATGGACAATCAAAAAACTTTTCTGGCGGTGGAGGCGGAGCAAGTCCAGGACCGACAGGACCACAAGCAACAGGTGACTTTGGAACAGGCGGAAGTAGAGCAGGAACAGCTACTTCACCAGGATTTGTAGGTCAAGGAGGAGTTGTTATCGTAAGATATCAATATCAGAAGGCATAATCATGGCTACAGTTTTTTTTACACAACTTGATGATAATAACGTAGTTGTTAATTGCACACGTTGGGATGATTCTATTTTAGGAACTCCACAATCAGAACAAAATGCTAAAGATTTTTTAGCAAACGAATTTGGTGTTTCAGCAGATAAATTTGTTCAAACATTTACAGATAGAACAAGAAAACAATTCGCATCAGTTGGCTGTACTTACGATGCAGAAAACGATGTTTTCATAACTCCAAAACCTTTCGCAAGTTGGGTTTTAAATTCTGAATTTGAATGGGAAGTACCTTTTCCAGATCCATCACCTGAAGGTTTTCAATGCAGATGGAATGAAGGCCAACAAACATACGAGTGTCAAAAAATTTCTGATCAAACAGAATATATGTGGAATAAAACCACAAACGAAATGGATCCCATTTAGTCTTTACTTTTTACCCTAAACATCTATAATTAAGTACCATGCAATTGAAGTATAATTTTTGGTATTTTGAGAAAGCACTGAAAGATACCTTTATAAAAAGATTAATTAAAGAAGGAATTAAAAAGAATCCTGGCTTAGGAGTTATTAACAAATATCAAGGTAAAAAAATAACTGTTAAGATGGAAAAGGATTTAAAAAAGACAAGAGATTCTAATGTTGCTTTTCTTAATAACAAATGGATATACAATACAATTGATCAATTTTTTAAAGTAGCAAACCACAATGCAGGTTGGAATTTTAATTATAATTTTTATGAATCTGTTCAATTTACAGTTTATGCAAAAGGACAACATTATGATTGGCATGCAGATTCCAATCCAATACCTTATCCACAAAATATAGATAAAAATTTTGCTGGCAAAATCAGAAAACTATCTGCTTCTATATCTCTTAATGATGCAAGTGAATATGAAGGTGGAGATTTTTTATTAGACTTAAGCACGCCATTAGAAAAAAATAAAATAATTAAAATTAAAGAATTAAGAAAAAAAGGAAGTATGGTTATTTTTCCATCACATCAATACCATAAAGTTACGCCTGTAACAAAAGGAGTAAGATACTCTTTAGTAATCTGGGGTTTAGGTTATCCGTGGCAATAAAATATAAAATACTTAAAAACGCTATATCAAAAGATCTAGCCGAGTTTTGTTTTAACTATTTTAATATAAAAAGACAAGTTGTTTACTACTTGTGGGATAAAAATTTTATTCCTAACAATGTAACTATGTTTGGAACACTAGAAGATGCACAAGTTCCTAATACTTATTCACACTATGCTGATTTGGTAATGGAAACATTACTTTTAAAATGCCAAGATAATCTTGAAAAGGTGCTTAAGTTTAAATTGCAGCCAGCATATTCTTATGCAAGAATTTATAAAAAAGGAGACATCCTTAAAAGACATAAAGATCGATTTAGTTGTGAACTATCAGTAACTTTAAATCTAGGTGGAGATGTATGGCCAATATACTTAAAAGATAATAAAACAATTAAAGTAGATTTAAAACCAGGAGATATGTTATTTTATTATGGGTGTGAATTAGAACATTGGAGAAACAAGTTTAAAGGATCTAACTGTACTCAAGTTTTCCTGCACTACAATAGATTGACAAAGAATAATAAACATAATATATATGATGGCAGACAGATGATAGGATTACCAGCGGAGTTTAAAAAATGAAATTAAAATTATTAGAACCGAAATTAGTAAGATCACCTTTTTCTTTTTTCTTTAGATTTTTTATAGGGACTAAACAATTAAAGATTAAATCAAGTAAAATAGATCAAAATTTTGAATTTGAATTAAGAAAAGCTTTTACAGAATATTGTGCAGCTATCAAGATAGTTCCTGAAACATGTTATTACAAAATTACAGAAACACCAAGTCCATCTGATATAAATCAATGGTCTTATTTAAAAGGTGTTATAAATTTAAATAGTGTGGGTGAAACTACATTCAAAGCGCCTTTCAAATATAATAATAAATATGTTAATTTAAAAGTAAAAAATAAAAAAAATCAAATTATTATAGGTGAAGAAAATTTAAATATTGAATCAAAAGGAAATAATATTTATTTTAATTTATTTTTTTACAAAAACCCTAAACATAAACAAGCTAAATTACTTATAGATTTAACTTCTGGTAACTAGTGAAATCAGTTGATTTTATTCATGGTGGTTTTATTGACAAAACAGTTTGTGATAATCTAATAAACTTTTTTGAGGAGTCTGCTAGTGACCAACAAGATGGTGTATGTAATTGGAGGGGAGTTACAATAGTAAACAAAAAAGTAAAAGCTAGCCTTGATGTTGAGGTCAGTGTATTTAATAAATCTCCAATTATTATAAATTATATAAAAGAATTAAATAAAATATTAGCTAAGTATAAAAAGAAATATATTTATTCTCATGAGAAACAAAATTTATGGAGTATTTGTGAGCATTTTAATATTCAAAAATATAAACCTAAAGAACGTTTTTCCGTATGGCACTGTGAAAAAAATGGACCTAAAAATTCATTAAGACATCTAGCCTTTATGACTTATCTTAATGACATAAAAAAAGGTGGTGGGACAGAATGGATTCATCAAAAATTAAAAGTAAAACCTGAAAAAGGTAAAACCCTAATTTGGCCAGCTGAATGGACTCATACTCATAGGGGTATTATTGCTCCTAAAGAGACTAAGTATATTGCAACAGGTTGGTATGGGTATATACCACAATGAATATAATAAACTTATTTCCAATACCGTTAGCTATAATTAAAAACCCTAATAATCATTTACATAAAAAAGAACTTATTACTGAATGTGATCAATTGAAACAAAAAATATCTAATGGTTCTACTGAGCTAGGTTCTAGAGCTTACAGCACTGAAGCTAATTATAATATTTTAAAAAATAAGAAGTTTAAGGGTATAAATGATTGGGTTTATAAAAACATAAAAGAATATGCTAATCAAATTGGATTCAAAAATAAGAAAGTAAATTCAGAATGGGGTTGGTTTAATTTTTATGGAAAAAACGGTTACATTGAAGCTCATGACCATGAGTTTTATGACATATCTGCTGTCTATTATTTATCAACACCAAAAGATACTGGTAAGATTGTTTTCTATACCCATGAAGCAAAAGGTGTAAAAAATTATTTTGATAATGAAAACAATTATACATGGAAAACTTTTTATGTAGAACCCGAAGATGGCATGCTAGTAATATTTAAAGCTAACTTAATGCATGGGGTCACTCAAAATAAAACAAACAAGACTAGGGTGTCTTTTGCTTATAATTATAAAATTACTTAAAAGTATAAACTAAAACTACTCTTCTTCCTTCTTTAGGTGAAGCTCCTATATGCCAACACTTAGAAAAACTTACGGCTCTAAATTTTTTAGGATTAATTATATGAGCAATAGTTTTTTTATTCTTTTTAAATAGTATAGTTTCACCACCTTTATTTGTGGTTAAATATATAAGTAAGTGTTTATAAGATGTAGCATGATCTGTGTGTATTGCTGATTTATTTTTTTGATTAAAATTAGAATTAATTGAACATCTTAATACTTTTTTATATTTAATATTATGTTTTTTACAAAATTTATTAAGTAAAGCTAAACAGAATTCACTAACATAAGAAACAGATTCACCACCTAATTCAACTCGTCTAACTACACAATGAGAGTAAAACCAATAATTGTCTCCTTTGTTTGCTTCTTTGTTGTAATACCAAGGAAAATTATTAGAAAGAATATTATCGTTTATGTAAGCTATATCTTTTTTACTAAGAAGATTATCGTCTGTAATTATATTCATTAAAAAAATCTTCTTACATTTGGAACAGGAGCTCTATTATATCCTTTGATATCTTTAAAGAATGTAATTAATGTAAGACGATCTTCTTTATTTTCTGGATCATAAAAATTTTCTACACCATGATATTGATAGCTATCAAATATTAAAAGCCTATTATAAATAGAGTCTACTTGTAAAGTTTTTTCATATCCTCTGTTATTTCCGTCTCTAGCTTTTTTATATCGAGCATCATATTTTTTATCAGAGCCATAGTATTCTTGTTTAATAGTATTATTATTTACGTGATTTGGATCTTGAAACGGAAAGAAACCTTGTTCTCTTCTATAAAAAGATGTGCCACAATTTTTATGTTTTGACATGTAAACAATTGCAGTAAACTCATAATCATTATCGTTGTGAACCCAACCCATACCCTCATTAGGATTTGGTTTTATCGCTTGAAACGATTGGTAGGCATTAAATTCTATTTTTTGATCATGCGGTTGATGTTGAAACATTGCAGCAGCTATTTTGTTAGTGCTCCAATTAAAAAAGTCGAGTCTTGATTCATGAAGAGGTTTAGTTCTTACTCCAGGATACAAATTATAATTATCGGGTTTGGGTAATTCTAAACCTATTTTTCTTACTTCATCAGGATCAGTGAAGAAATTATCTATAATTAAAGTTGGATATATCATTTTTTTTGGTTACTCCGTCATGCCATAGTTTTACATTCCAGGTTTCCCATTGAGCTAAATCAATGTCACTGTGTGTAATACTTCGCAAGTATGATTGTTCTTGATTTTTCATATTTTTTACAACGTTCTTTATTTCGGGATCTTCATTGTCTTTTGCAAGTTTACTTGCATATTTCCAAAAAGGGGTGTTGTAGGTTGAGCCATGCATATAATGATACAAGATAAAGTTTTGTATTCTATTAATATATTGTCTTATATTTTTAACAGAGTCTTCAAAGGTACAACTTCTATCTACAATAGCGTCCCAAATAAATTGACACCATTTTTGATATGTTGCAACAGCAGTTGCCTCTAAAGGTTCTAGGAAAAAGAATCTATTACCATTTAATATAACTCGATCATCAATCAAAGGATTTTTAGCTATGTATTGTTTGTAAGGAAAGTGTGCATTTGTTTTATCTAGATCAAATAATTCTTTAAAATTGTTTTCTGCTTTTTCTATCGAAGTAATTTTATTGTTAAAGTTATAACCTAAAGAAACTCTATCCTTTAAAGGTATATAAAAACACCACCCATCTTTGGTGGCAATTGTTCTAGTCCAAGTAACATCATCTTGTTTAACAGGCAATGAACCTAGCACTACGTGATTTAATGGATTTATAAGTTTATCATACCCTCTAAATGATTTTGGGGTACCTCTACAATCAATAATATAATCAGCATCTATTTCATCGTAGGTCACTATGTTTTCATCCTTTTCAATAAAATTTACTTTTAAATTATCTAATATAAATCTTTGTAATTCTGATGGATTAAAATGTATAGAATAACTACCTATTGGAAAATGATGATAAATAAGTTTGTTTTTTTTACCCCAATTCTCATACATAATTCCATCTTTTCTTGTAAATGAAAATTTAGAAGCAATATCAGAACCAAGAGCCTGCCAAAGTAATCTTGGTAAAGTAAGATTAGAAGCTTGTCCTACAGGAACAGGAGATATTTTACTATCATGAATAACTTCTATTTCTAAAGGCGTATCTAAAAACTGACCCCAGTAATGAAAATGTAAAGCTGTAACACATCCTGCGTTTCCCTTTCCGATGATACTAATTTTCATATTTTTTCGCTCTTTCATTAATTTTATATTTACTATATAACACTGTTATGGCATTAAAAAAAGTAGATTTTGCAGCTGGTTTTAACAAACAAGGTGTACCCTCAGCTCTACCCGGGCAATGGGTAGATGGGGATTTTGTACGATTTAGATATAAATCTCCTGAAAAAATAGGGGGTTGGGAACAACTAACCGTATCTAATGAAACCTTACCAGGGGTGGCTAGATCTCAATTGGCTTTTACTAGTTTAAAAGGCGAAAAATATACTGCAATCGGAACATCACAAGGTTTATTTTTATATTATGGAGAGTCTTTTTATGACATTACTCCACTAGATACAGCTATCACTGGAGCGACTTTTGACACCAATTTAAATTCTACTTCGGTTACTGTAAACAAAACTTCACACAATTTAACTTTAGGAAGATACATAACCTTTACGTCGGTAACTCCTCCTCCCACTTCAGGTTACGTAGCTGATGATTTTGAAATAGGGGCTTTTGAAATCGTTCAAATAAACAATGCTAATAGTTTCAACATTGTAATGAGAACTAACTCAGCCGCAAATACCACAGGGACAGGCGCTGCAACTATTAATCCTTATGAAGAAATCGGTCCAACGTTTCAAACAAAAGGCTATGGATGGGGCACATATCTATGGAATGATTCTACGTGGGGAACCGAACGATCAACTAGTAATGTAATTTTAGATCCAGGTAACTGGTCTTTAGATAATTTTGGAGAAGTATTGGTTGCAACTATATTTAATGGTAAAACATTTACATGGAATGCTGGTGCCAGTAATCCTAGAACTATACGAGCTTCAACTTCAACATCAGGTTTTTCTACTTCTGCAAATCCAACGGCTTCAAGATTTACTTTAGTTTCAGATAGAGATAGACATTTATTTCATTTTGGAACTGAAACAACTATAGGAACACCTAACACTCAAGATCCTATGTTTGTAAGATTCTCGGATCAAGAAAATTTAAATGAATATTTACCGACAGCAATTAATACAGCGGGTACGTTTAGACTAGATACTGGAAATAAAATTACTTCTGTTTTACAAGGTAAGGATTATGTATTTGTTTTAACAGATTTAGCTGCTTATGTTATTCAATTCGTAGGACCACCTTTTACTTTTTCTGTTAGACAAGTTGGTACTAATTGTGGATGCATTGCTCAACATGCAGCAAGTTATGTTAATGGAGCCATTTATTGGATGTCTAATGAAGGTGGATTTTTTATGTATGATGGTACCGTTAAGGCTTTACCTTGTTTAGTAGAGGACTTTGTGTTTACAACACAAAACGGAAATTTAGGTCTTAACTATTCTGCATCATCAACTATTTATTCTGAACCAAACTCGTTATATACTGAAGTTAGTTGGTTTTATCCTAAAGCAGGATCTGAACAAATTGATAGATGTGTAACTTATAACTATCAAGAAAATGTATGGACTACTTCGTCTTTAGCTCGTACCACTTATCAAGATCAAGGTGTTTTTGAAAAACCTTATGCAACGGAATACGACGCTACAGCTACTCCCGTGTGTTCTATGATATCTGGTGCTACTAATAGATATGGGGCTAGTATTTATTATGCCCATGAAATCGGAAACGATCAAGTTAATAGTTCTGGAACTACAGCCATTCCTGCTTTCATAAGATCCGGAGATTTTGATATTGACGATGGTGAATTGTTTATGTCAATGAGAAGATTTATGCCTGACTATAAATTTTTAATAGGTAATTCTAAAGTAACTTTATTCATATCCGATTATCCATCAGATACTCAAACAGGTTCACCTTTAGGTCCCTTTACAATAACAACCACTACTGATAAAGTAGATACTAGAGCGAGAGGAAGACTACTATCTTTAAAAATAGAAAATGATGCTGCAGGCGAAACTTGGCGTTATGGTAGTTTTAGAATGGATGCTCAACCAGACGGAAGGAGATAACATGCCACTTACTACAAAAGGTAAAAAAATAATGAAATCCATGAAAGACAGATACGGTAAGAAAAAAGGTAAAACTGTATTTTATGCTTCAAAGAATAAAGGCAAAATAAAAGGTGTAGATAAAACTAAAAAATAATGGCTAAACTAACTAACTATATACCCGAACCTAAACAAGAATATGACGTAGAAAATCAAAGACAAATCATTGAGTCAATGACTACAATGAAACAACAACTTAATTTTTCTTTTCAACAAGATTTAAAAAACGAACAAGATACCTTTAATTATTTTTTATCATGAGTATTTTTTATAAAAGCGAAGTATTTGATTTAACTACAACTAATTTAACTACAGTTTTGACTATATCAGTTTCAGCTATAGCGATTGTAAAAACGGTACAAGCAAGCCATCAAGATGCCTCCAATGTAGATGCTGATTTATATTTAAAAAAATCTGGAGGCAGTGATGTAGAAATAGGTCATGTGCAACTTAATAAAAGTTCTGCAAATATGATTGTAAATACCTTGAATTTAGAAGCAGGAGATGTTATAAAGATGCAAGCAGATACAGCAAATGAAGTAACGGGTGTTGTGAGTTATGCACTTATAAACAGAGAGAATGAAAATGGATAATATAGTAAAAATACATTGTACAACTATTACAACGTATAGAAATACAAAAACGGGTGAAACTTCTACAGAAAAATTAGAAGGAGCTGATGTCGTGTCCGATGTTACAGTTCAAGTTTCTCCCAAAGGATTAGATTTAATGCAGAAAGTTATGAATAAACAAAATGAAAATAAGAAACCAAAGTCCTAAAGGCGGCACCGAATTACAACTTGGATTTTTAACTAAGTATGTAAATAAAAATTTACTAGATCAAGTGCAGATTTGCACTAGTGTTCCTGGTAAAATACCAATAGATCCAAAAAAGGTAAACATTCTTTGGCAAAAAAATTCTTACGATCAACCTAATATCTACCCTTGGTTTAAAAATAAAGCGAATCATAATATATATGATTGGTATGTTTTTAATTCACATTGGAACCATGAAAAATTTAGAATGATGTTTGGACTACCCGACCACAAATGTATTGTTATTAAAAATGGTATTGAAAAAATAGAAAAAGCTAAACCTTACCAGGAAGGTCAGCCAATAAAAATTATACATCAAAACACTCCGTGGAGAGGATTAAGTGTACTATTGGGTGCCATGCAATTAGTTAAAAATCCATTAATTAGTTTAGATGTTTATTCTTCGTGTGAAGTATATGGCAAAGACTTTATGGAAAAAAATGATCATAACTACAAAGCTTTGTATGAACAAGCTGAGTCTTTACCGAATGTAAATTACATTGGTTATAAACCAAACGAATACATTAGAGATAATATAAAAAATTATAATATGTATGTGTACCCAAGTATATTTGAAGAGACTTCATGCATATCTTTATTAGAAGCTATGGCAGGAGGATTATATTGTATTACAACAAACTATGGAGCTCTTTTTGAAACAGGCGCTGAATTTCCCATGTATATACCTTACGATAAAGAATATAAAAGATTAGCTGAAAAATTTTCTTATGGCATAGAAGCAGCAGCTAAAACTTTACATGAACCTACTATTCACAACCATTTAACTACACAGTCTGGTTATACTCATTTGTATTACGGATGGCCTAAACAAGCTTCTTCATGGACTAGATTTTTAGAAGGAGCAATTAATGCAAAAAAGTAATAAGGCCTCGAGCCAAAACAATGAGCCCATCTGGTTTACTAAAGACAATACGACTAAAACCATAGTCCCTAATAAAGATACCTATCAAACTATTAAAACTAACAAAGTTGAAGGAGAGGTGACAGAAGTAAACCTAGGATCTACTTCGCCTTATAAAATAATGGTATGTACTCCTTGTCATAGTGATGTTAGCATGCATTACTGTCAAGCAGTTTTAAAGTTTCAACAAGAATGTTGGGCTAAAAAAATACAAGTTAGTTTTACTTTACTTAAATCTTCTCTGGTTACACAAGGTAGAAATTTATGTGTAGCTGAAATGTTAAATCATGAAGATAATTATACTCATTTATTATTTATAGACTCTGATATTGATTTTAATGGGTCTACTATCTTTAAAATGTTAGACTTAGATAAAGATGTTATTTCTTGTCCTTATCCCATGAAAATGTTGAGTTGGGATAAAGTGTGGAGAAGGTATCATGAAAAAATAGATGCTGTTAAAACAGCAGATGATTTAGCTAAATCAGGGTATACCTTTCCTGTTAAAATAGAAGATCCCAATAACATTCAAAGTGAAAACGGAGTAATAGAACTGTCACATGCCCCTACTGGATGTATGTTAATTAAAAGAGAAGTATTGGAGAAAATGATTAAAGAGTATCCTGAGCTTGAAATATTTCAACCCACTATAATTAACGGTAAAGAAGAAAAGAAAAGCAATATGTTTAATTTATTTGACACTTTACATGACCCTAAAACTAAAAGATATTTTGGAGAAGACTTTGGATTCTGTCAAAGATGGGCTGATATAGGTGGTAAAGTACATGCTTACATAAATGACTATATTACTCACGTAGGAGAGTATTCTTATTGCGGTAGATTTAGAGATGATTTGTGGCAGGGAAGTAGACCTGTCAAATCTGTTGACGACACTAAAAAAATCAAATAAAGTATCATATTTACAGGATTTCTACGCCTGCTTAACAATATAAATATATTTAAATTATGGCGATATCTAGATCTTTAATGAACAGACAATTACGAGCAGACGGTGGGATAATGCAAGTTGCACCCAGGGAAAAGTTTGGCTTAGGTAGTAAGCTTAAAAAGTTTGTTAGAAAAATTATACCCAATGAAGTAGCAGATATAGCAGTCAAAGCTGCTCCTTTTGTTGCACCCTTTAACCCGGCAGTTGCAGCAGCAATGTCAGGACTAGGTACGTTTGATCAAACAGGAAGTATTGGAGACTCACTAAAAGGTGGGGCTTTAACTTATGGATTAGGTCAAGGGGCTAGATATTTAGGTGGAGCAGACTTTCAAGGTAATCCTTTTTCTGCGGATGGTGGCGCATTTAGAGGTGGACTAGAAGGACTTAAAGGAGGATTTAGTTCTCCATTAGGAAACCAAACAGGATTTAAATTAGGTAAACCCGTTCAAGAAGTTCAAGGTGTAGGTATAGATACTACAGTGCCTAAACCAAAACCTACTAATCTTTTATCAGAACAAATGAGTGAAGTATCTTTGTCACCTAGTGGATCTGTAGTAACTAGTGACTCAATTTTAACTTCTCCATCAGGATCAGGATCTGCGATGGATTCATTTAAATCAATTGTAAGTTTTGATACATCTGCAGGACAAAAAACAGATGCAGCATTAGATCTTTTAAAAAGAGGAAGTAAAGCTTTGTTTACAAAATCAGATGGTAAAGGTGGAACCGTAATTGACAAAGCAGCAGTAATAGGAGCGGTAACCGCTGCAGCTTCATACGCAGAAGCTTTGGCGTTAGCTAATGATGCAGGTGTTGAGCTAACTGAAGAAGAATATAATGAAGCACTTAAAGATGAAAAAAAAGAAGAGTACGCAGGTTACTTACAAAATTTCTTTGGTGGTAAAAAAGACGGCGGCAGAATAGGATTCGAGTCTGGTGCCAATGAAATGATAAAAACACAATTACTGGAGGAGATTATGCCTGAACAAGATGGTGAGGAAATGATTACAATTATGACTGAAGATGGTCCAATACAAGTTAAAAAATCAGTTTATGAATCTATGCCTCAAATGTTTATGGATACTACTACAAGCGCTTATGGAGATGCAGGTAGAGGAAGACCAGTTCCAGAATTCGCTAAAGGTGGTAGAATAGGATTTAAAAAAGGATCAGACCCTGTGTATGAAATGTACTTAGAAGATTTAGAAGCAGGTATAATACCTTCAGATAAAAGTTATAATGAATATTTAGATGACATAGAAGACGATCCTGATTATGATTACTCTTATGCTAAAGGCGGTAGAGTATCTAGAAAATTTGGTTCACCTAAAGAAGGTGAGTCGGAAGTAGGTATTATGACTATTGACGTTGAAGCAGGTAACGACGAAGACGAAGAGGATATGATGATGGCAGGAGGTATAACTTTTAGTTCTGCAGAAAAATCGTTTTTATTTAGAAAATTAGGAGGTGCCGGTGGTGCTGACAGATCATTCACAATGCCCCAATTGTACGGTATTTTAAAAAATCCAAATAGCCCATCAAATATAGATGACGCTAAAGTATTAAAAGAAATTGCTATTATGGGTCTTGGTAAAGGACAAAAGGACGGCGGAAGAATAGGATTTAGTGAAGGTGCTGATTTAGAACAAAGACTAAGAGACCTTGCAGACTATTATATGGAAAGAGGTTTATCAGAATCAGAAGCTTATGAAACGGCTGCAAATGAATTGTATAAAGCAGACGGCGGAAGAATAGGTTACAAAGGTGGTGCTAACAGAGTATCAGAACTATTAATCTTAAGAGATAATTTACTTGCAAGTGGTGAAGATGTATCTGATATTGAAGCAGAGATATTCCAATTGACAGGTAAAACATTTAAATCAGTTGGTGGTATAAGTGATGTACCAACAGGCAAGATAAGAAAAAATAATGCTGGTGTAGTTGAGAGAGACTACAGAGATGAAGGTGGTTTTGTACCAGTCGGTATTAAAGAAAGAGCCGATGATGTACCAGCTATGTTATCTAAAAACGAATTTGTAATGACTGCTGATGCGGTACGTGGTATTGGTAACGGCAGCGTTGAAGAAGGATCTAAGAAATTATACAACACAATGAAACAAGCAGAAAAAGTAGGTAAAGCATAATGGCAGACACAACTACATATACTAGACTAGCTCCTTATATAGAAGGTGCTCAAGAAAATTATATTGATTTATTAACGCAACAAGTTGGTAAAGCTCCAGGCTCTGCCGGTGTACCAACGTTAGCGGAACTTGGACCACAGGTTGCAGGTCAAAACGTTTTAACTCAAGAAGCACAACAATTAGCTGCAACTCAAGCAGGATTAGGTCAATTGACTTTTGGTCCCGAAGGACAAGTAATTGGTGCGGGTCAAGGAACCGGTGTTGCAGGATATCAACCTTTCTTAGATCAAGCGGCAGCTTATTCTGGTCCACAAGCTTATCAACAATTTATGTCGCCTTATCAGCAACAAGTAATTGACACAACTCTTGCAGAGTTTGATACTCAAACTGCACAAGGTGTACCACAACTTGCAGCAAATGCTATTCAAGCAGGAGCTTTTGGTGGCGGTAGAGAAGGTGTGGCTCAAGCTCAGTATGCATCCGATGCTGCCGCAAAAAGAGCGGCACTTCAAGCACAGTTATTAGGTCAAGGTTTCACTCAAGCAAATCAATTAGCTAACCAAGCTTTTGGTCAACAAAAAAACCTAGCGTCACTACAGCCATCATTAGCGGCTTCAGGTGTACAACAATTAGGTGCAGCTGGTACAGGAAACTTGGCTTATCAACAAGCTTTACTAGATGCTCAACAACAACAAAATCAACTAGCTTACAATGAACCATTAAGTAGACTCAATGCTTTTGGATCAGGTATAGCTGCTCAAGTAAGTGGAGCACCAACAACTACAACTACAACTACCCTAGGCGGCCCAGGATCCGTTGGACCTTTATCACAAGCGCTATCAGCAGGATTAAGTGCTTATGGTTTGGGAAGTATTTTTGGAGGAAATTAATGTATTTTAAAAGACCATCATTTAGAAGAGGCGGATCAACTGGTATTGGTCAACTTACACCTAATAGACAAATGTATGCCGGTGGTGGAAATATTGGTGGCGGAACAATTGCAGGATCTAATTTAGGAACTAGAACAGGATTTGAATCTATAATTCTTCAATCATCTGGTCTACCTTATCCGGATTCACCAAAATCTAAATACGTTAATCCATTTAAAATAAAAGGTTATCCAAGTAGTAAAGGTATTTTAGAAGCTTTAAAACCAACCGGTTTAGCAAAATATCCTATTACAACAGGTGTAGGAGCTACAGCAGCAATTGGTGCGATACCTGCATATTTAGCCTATCAGAATAGACCTCGAACTTTAGCAGAAAAAAAAGTAATGCAAGATTATGGTGTGCTTGACGAAACTTTTGGTTTAGCAGAAGATTATAATAAAGTTATGAAGGATAGATTAGATGCTCGTAAAGTAGGAGAAGAGATTAGTTTTACAGAAGCTTTATTTAAAGATCCTGAAACAGGATTATATCCTAAAATATTTGGCAGCACTGAATCAAGAACTAAAAGAGCTAAAATAGAAAAAGATAAACAAGAAGTAGAAGATTCTATAAATATGGATATGAGAGGAGATCCTGCACAATTTTCAGGAGAAGATGAACTAACAGATTTTGATGCAATTGCTGAACGAATTATTCCTGATAAAAAAACAGATACGGATGACGACACACCTAAAGAACCTTCTTTTGAAGACACTTACGAGGCTGAGAAAAAGAAAATAGAAAAATTAATAGGGGAAGATGATAATAAAGGTTTACTAGCCATTGCGTTATCAGATGCTATCGGCACACCTGGAACTATTGCAGACAAAGCTGCAGTCTTAAACAAATCATTACTAAGCATCATGGCTGGTAAGAAAAAAGATAAAAAAGACATTGCTAAGTTAGCATACACTGCAACTAAAGAAATAGAGAAAGCTAAAATTACTGCAGGCAAAGAAGGTTTTAGTGAAAAACAACTTAATAAAATGAGACGGTTAACTAAAATTGTAAACGATAAAACAGGTTCATTTACTAAAGAACAAAAAGCAGCAGCTCAAGCTGAATTATCTATGGAAAGAGAATTGATTAAAGCTATCGGTGGTAAAACAGATACAACTAAAGTAATGAGTTCCGATAAAGCAAGGGCAGAGTTAAAACAATTTGAAAAGGGTGCTGAAAAACTTTCTAAGATGGATAAAACTTCTCCTGATTATGCAAAAGCTTACAATAGTTATATAGCACAAATTGAACTATTATTGAATTATCCTGAATTAGTACCTTCTATAAAAAGACTAGATGCTCTTTACGTAAAAGCTTTAGCTGAAAATAAAAAAGACGGTGGTAGAATAGGATTTGCTAATGGTACTCCTATGGAAGAATCAATTCAAGTATCAGAAACAGTAGGTCAAGGTGAAGTACCCACTGCTCAGACACCTCAATTATCTTTTGAAGAAATTAGAAATAGATTACCTAAAGAAATAACAGACGATGTGGTTAGATTAATTGCCGGAAGTAATGAAGCTTTACAAGATTTTTCTTACATTAGAACACAAGGCGATGTAGATAAATTTAACATGAAATATGGAGTTACTTTAGTATTACCACAAAGCACAGCATAGGAGAAGCTATGGCCGAAGATACAGGTTTATTTAGTAGTACATTATTTGATTCAAGTGAAGCTCCTGTTGAACCGGAAACAGTTGGTGCTTTAGATTATTTTACAGATGTTCCAATTGGAATCGCAAAAGGTCTTAGTCAAGCCGTTCAAGGTTTAGTTTCTTTAGGTGCTTTACCTATTGATTATTTAGCAGACACAAATTTAATAACAGCAATTGATAATATTTTTGACAAAATTACACCTGAGACAGATACAATTGTTGGTGATGTAACTTCGGTAGTGACACAATTTGGTGTACCATTAGGTGTTGCATCGAAGATTGCTAATGGTGTTTTAAAATTAAATAAAGCAAGTCAAATTGTAAAATTAAATAATTTTAAAAGAGCGGATGATACCTATGATTATTTAGGAGCCGGTGGTGAGTTAGCAAAAAGAGCAGGGTATTGGGGAGCTTTAGGTGGAGTAACTGATTTTGCAGTATCGACTCCTGGCGACCTTAATACTTTAACTGAAACATTAGGTTTTGGAGAAGCTTACAAAGGTGATGAACTAAAAGGTTCAGCTAAAGCAACAGAATATTTTAAAGAAAAATTAAGATTTGGTGCAGAAGGTACTGTATTAGGCGGTGGTTTAACTGCAGCTTTACCTGTTGCTGGAACACTAGGTGCTAAGTATGGACTAATGGGTTTAAAAGGCGGAGCAGCTGTTGCAAACAATGTAGTTATTCGACCTTTAAATTTTGCTGTCTTTCAACCAATTGGTAAACTTGGAGCTACAAAAGCTGTAGGTAGAGGTGCTCGAGGCATAGGACAATTTTTAAATAACACCGCTACTAAACTAAGGGAAGCTTCTGGTCTGCCTGATCCTAAACTATGGCAATACTACAAGGCTGAAGCAGGAGCACCTATAAAAGAAAAAGTATTAAAAATTTTTAGTGACATAAGATTAGCAACAAAATCCGATGGACCTTACACACGAAGTCAAGCAGACCTGTACAGAAGAATGGGACAAGATATTCAAGGAGATGATAAAAGTTTAGTTAAAATAATGAATCAAATAGATGATCAGTTTAAAGAAGTAGCTAAAGGTGGAGACATATTACAACTTCCTAAATATTTACAAGACTCAAAATTAAAATATCCTAAACCTATCACTGCCTTAGATGATGAAATGTATTTAAAAATGAATGATACATTGTATGATTACATTGCTGCTCCTAGAGTAAAAGATACTTTAAAAGATTCTGATGAAGCTATTGCTTTGTTAAATAAATTAGAACAGTCCATTCCTAATAAACAAATAGCACAAGCTGTGAAAAAAAATGCAAAAGCATTAAAAACAAATGTTAATAATTTAGGTTTAAAATATGGAAAATTATTATTTGATAATCCCGATGATGCAATTAAAGATTTTGGAAAAACTATAGTAGAAAATGGTGGGGCCTATTTAAAACAAGTATATAGTATTATGAAAAACAAAGCGTATGATTTTGATCCTGAAGCCATAAAGGGAGCTGAAAAATTTTTTGTAAAAAATACTATTCCTCAAATAAATAAACTAGAACCAAATACTATTCCTAATTTCGCTAAAGCAAACAATGTCGGCATAGAAGAAGCAGAAAAATTATTTGCTCAAAAAACTATGGCGGATCTTAAAAAATCTTTAATTGAAAGTAATAGAGATCCGGAATCTTTATTTAGATATATTACAGGAGAACGTGGTTTTAAAATAAAAGGAGCTAGAGGAGCGTTGAGAGACGCAGGATATAAAACTATTAAAGAAGGAAAAGAAGTAGATGTACTGACTAGAGAAGGCAAATTAGTTCAAGCAGGAATAGATCTTCCAACAGTCATGAAACAAGTAATGGATGATGAAGGAGTTGAGGTAGTAGGAAAAGCTTTTTTTAAACCTTTAAAAGATTATAGAGCAGCGGTAACCGATACATTTATTCAGACTGCTAAAAACATTCATAAGAAAAAATTTTTTGATGATTTTGCAGACAGTGCTTTAAGAAATGGAAATGCTTTTCGATCTGTTGATGAAGCTAGAGCTAAAGGTATCCCTACACAGAACTTAACTAAAATAAATTCTGAGTTTGATAAAAGTGCAGCAATGTTAGATTCTAAATTATTACAAAGTAAATTGTTTACTGAAGGTTCTGATGGAGGTGGTTTATTAATGACTCCAGAATTAGCAAATGCAGTCAAAGGTGTAGATGAGTTTATGACACGAGCTTACAGTCTACCTTTATACAGTGCGTTGATGTCAGTTAAAGCTGCTGGTCAAATTGGTAAAACAGTATTTTCACCTATGACCCAAGTTAGAAACGTATCAACAGCTTCTTTCTTTGCTTTAGCTAGTGGATTAATCGGTGGCAGAGTAAGTCTTACTGATTCATTTAAATTAATGGCTGATGATATTTTTCCAGGTAAATTTATTTCAGCTGCAGATGTGGCTAAAAAAATGGAAGATAGAATTAGAAGAGGTGTTGTGGATCAAAACATAGAGGTTAATGAAATTAAAGCTATTATGCAAAAAGCAAAAGACGGTAAATTTACTATGTCCGCTTTGATGGAGGCTCCAATAGTTAAAAAAGCTTTTGATTTATATCAAGGTGGTGACAATGTTTGGAAAGTTTATGCAGATGATTTTTATCAAGATGCACTAGGTACCGCTTTTCAATGGAGTTCTAAAGGATTAAAAGGAGACGCAGCTATTAGAGACAATATTATAGATTGGTACAAAACAGTTGGTAAACAATCTGATGTAGCAGATGAGTTAACAGCAGCTAATGCTAAAATTGCTGAAATAGATCAAGATCTTTTAACAGCTACTCCTGCAACTAAACAATCTTTATTAAACCAAAAAGAAAATTTAGTTCAACAATTTAAAGATGTAAAAGATATATCTGCTTACCTTGTAACTAACACAATACCTACTTACAGTAAGGTACCAAAAATTATTGAGAACATAAGAAGTTTACCTTTAGGTAACTTTGTAGCTTTTCCTGCAGAAATTTTAAGAACAAGTGCACACTTAATTGAAATAGGTGCAAGAGAATTAACTAGCACTAATCCATTTATACGACAGATGGGAGCAAGAAGATTACTTGGAGCCGCTTCTGTATTTGGTGGAACAGGTGCAATTATTTCTGAAGCAGCGGAACAATTAACTGGAGTATCTTCAGATAAGATGGATGCATTTCAAAGATCGGTTGCACCAAGTTATCAAAAAAATTCAACACTAATTCCATTAACTGAGTCTGATGACAAAGGTAATTTTAAATACTTTAACTTTTCATATACTAACCCATACGATTCAATGGTAAGACCTGTCAATGCAGTATTAAATGCGTATGGTAATGGTACTTTAACTAATCAAAATGCTAGTCAAATTGTTTACAATGCTTTAATAAACGACGCATTAACAGACACACCCGGCGCATTTACAGAATTTTTATCTCCATTTATTTCAGAATCAATTGGAGCAGGAGCAATAGCTGATTTGACCATTAGAGGTGGTAAAACAAAAGAAGGTCGAACTATTTACTATGAACAAGATAATGCAATGGAAAGAATTGATGCATCATTAGGTCATTTATTAGCTCAACTAGAACCAGGTGCTTCAAGAAGTGCTCGAAGAGTTTGGAAAGGGGTAACAGAAACTTTTACAGACTATGGAACTACCTACGATAGTGCAACAGAAATAGTTGCATTGATGTCAGGACTTCGTGTTGAAGAAGCAAAACCTATGGACAGTTTACCTTTTATTGTTACCTCATATGCAAAAGATTTAAGTAATATACAAAACAAATTCTCATCTAATATCTATAGTCCCAATTTAGATCTTAACGGAAGAATAGGTTACATGGCTGAATATTTAAAAGATAGTTATGATTCTCAAAGTAGAATGTTTAGAGTAATTAAAGATATGGAAGCAATGGGAGCGGACATAGACGAGATTGAAGACAGAGTTGGTTCGAGATTAAAAAATAAAAAAAGATTGAATGCTTTAATGGACGGAGAATATAGAGCTCCAAATATAAGTGATGCTAGACTAACAGGATTAATTGAAAAATTATATGAAGAAAACCCTTTAAAGGCTGCAGAAGTAGAAAATCAATTTGAAGAAGCTTTAGATATATTTGAAGATTTAAGATTTGATTTAGAAGATATAGAATTAGGTGAAGGTGTAGGAGCTTTTGAAGAGTTTATTAATTTTACTTTAAATCCACCTGATGTATCTACTGAAGGAGCAGCACCATTGTCTGGTATAGCACAGCTACCTGATGTGAATTTACCACCGCCTCCGCAAATCGGAACAGGGGTAAATGCTAACTTATTTAGAAATAATAACACACTAGGCACTCAGTTTAATTTACTACCAAATGCAGCAAAATTTGATAAACTGTTTCCTTTAGGATAATTATGGCAACTTTAAACGAACTTATAGCTCAACTAAACGCATCTACAGGTAACATTTTATCTGATGCAAGTAGATTAAATACTACTGCAGATAATATGAATCAAACCTTAGATGGTATGGGTGTTCAAGAAATATCTGGTGTTGCAGAGCTGCTACCAGACGAAAAACAAAATATTAATACTTCTTATGTGTTACCTCAAGATTTAGGAACTAATATTCCTCCTCAAGGAATACTGTCTCAAATAAAAGATGCTGCAGCAAATTATTTTCAATCTGGTGGCATCTTGGGAATAGGAGCAAATATTTTAGGTGCCTTAATACCTGACATGGACCCAAGACAAAAAGCATTAAGAGAGTATTATGGCTATGATAATATAGGTAGCGTACCACAAGGCCAGTTAATGGCAGGATATAATCCTGTATCAGGTGGTTTATTTAGTCCTACAACTTATGGCTTACAAAACGCATATCAAAAAAGAATAGATATGATTAATAAAACATTAGCTAAAAAATATGCTGATGGTGATTACAGCGGTACTCAATTAGACGAAAAATTAAAAGCTTTACAAAATGCTAAAATACAAGAATCTATGATGTTAGATCAAGTTAATCAAGATACAGCTTATCAAAATGATATAGGAGATAGTTATTCCGGCGGTGAAACAACTACTAATGTAGGTGGTCAAAATATAACATCTTACAATGATCCATTTGATCCAGGAGGTGGAGAATAATGGCTAGAAAATCTGCATTAGAGAAAATAGAATCTCATGAAAAGCTTTGCAGAATTATGCAGAAGCAAACATTTGAGCAGATAAAAGAAATGCAAGAAAGAATAAAAAGATTAGAGTATTGGATCGTTGGTGGTATGGGTGCAGTGCTGTTAACTTTACTTATGGATATGTTGAATTAACGACAGATACATCCATAAAAATTACCACTACCATCTTTCATCACATGTAAATTATTAGGAGAGTCTAAATATTCTGTAAACTCTGTTCTTATAATTTCACACAAATCAAAACAATCTACATCACTTAGTATTTTTATATGTTCCAACATGGCTTGAGTGACAGTTACTAAACTATACACACCATTATTTGAAATTATTAAATCCATTGTTTTAACTCTTCTCCCATGACTTCACTAGCTATATTAATTTTTTTACGCAAAGCTTTTACAATACGTTCATCTACAGTTTTCTCAGCTATAATATCAATATAAGTCATTTTTCTTTTTTGACCGATACGATTTATTCTAGCCTCTGATTGAGTACGTTTCTCAAGATCGTAACCGTTAGAATAATAAATCATAACGTTAGCTTCAGTGAGTGTAATACCATAGCCACCTGTCTGAGGTGTACCTACTAAAAATCTAACTTTAGATTCTGGGTCCTGTATTTCTTTAATAGCTTTGGCTCTGTCTTCAGTAGACGTTGATCCATAATAAGTCATCACGGAACCCGGATATACTTTCTCAATTGCTTTAACAATTGAGTCTATATCGTGTCTCCAGTGGGCCCAGATAATAGCTTTACCTTCTACCTCTTCTAGTATGTTCATCAAAGCAGGAATTCTTTCATTCTTAATTATTTTTAAAGTGTCATCATCTGCTTTAAAGTGACCACAAGTAATTTGTTGGAGTCTCATTAGCTGCACCAGTGCAGTAGATGTAGTCATCAGCTTACCATCCATTTGAGCAAGAGCAACTTGTTTCATTTGATCGTAAAGTTTTTGTTGTTCTTTACTTAATTGAATAATTCTTTTTTGATAAGTATAATCAGGAAGATCTAAACAATCTTCTTTTAATACACGATCTGAAAACGTAGTTATTTTTTCTGATAGTTCAGCTAAATTTTTATAACCAACTACTATCTGTGCATTGTGGGTAGGTAGTCTCATGGTGCTCATGATTGCGTACCTTGTTCTAAACGCAAGATAAGAAGTAAAATCTAATAAGCCTTCATCTAAAAACTCACATTGTTTATATAGATCTAATGGAGACTTTGTAATAGGAGATCCAGTTAAGATTCTTCTATACTTTGCATGTCTACCTAGTGAGCAAATATTTCTAGACCTTTTAGCGTCAGGATTTTTTATAGTTGTAGACTCATCAATGGCCATCAAAGTTCTATGACATCTTAAAAACTTAGCTGCAAACTCTACACCTTTTTCTGTACTGAAAGCATCTACATTCATAATTAAAATATGTAAATCTTCACCTGTTTCAAACAGAGTATCCAACTTTAATTGTTGTCCTTTATTTATATTGGCTTGCCACAACACCATTTTTTTATCTATATGGTCCACCATATGTGTAGGTATTTCTGAGTCGAACCAGTTTTTATAAACACCTTTGGGTGCAATTAAAAGTAGTCCGTTAATTTTACCTTTGTCATAAAGCATAGATACATTATCTATTAACACTTTAGATTTACCCGTACCCATCTCCATGAAGTACGCAAAGTTTTCTTTATTCCACGATTTTTTTAACGCAGATAATTGATGATCATAAGGCTTTGTTTTAAATTTATAGTCCATAATATTTCTTCTTTCTATTGACAGAGATAACATAACCTTATAAGAGGTGTCAATAGGAAAGTTATGAACACAGTTTATATAATACAAGAATTACCAGGAACTAAAATAGGAACTCCTAAATTTAACATTATGGGAGCTCAAAAGTTTGGCACATTAAAAACTTTATTATCAGAACATTCACAAATTATATTATCTCCAGGGCCCTTAATTTTTAAACTAAGAAAACTGTTAGATAAATATACCCCCGATGACTATTTACTACTTACAGGTGACCCTGCAATCATAGGTGTAGCTTG
>WLWH01000577.1_pt1 | contig 29755 bp, 39 predicted proteins | sample 6712741 | NCBI WGS metagenome assembly WLWH01 (sample SAMN12718694, study PRJNA515312) | sponge metagenome | isolation source: marine sponge | host: Mycale hentscheli | place: New Zealand: South Island, Marlborough, Capsize Point | collected 2003-05-01
TACCTTCGATAGATACTGCAGATACTTCTCCTTTACGGAACTTCTCTTTCATCTCAGCGTTATCAATCTTAAACGTTCCTAACCAACTTCCAGCAGGTACATTTAATCCGTATAATTTAGACTTATCTTTTTCTATTGATTCTTTAACCCAACTCTCAACCAATGTAATACCATCTACTTTCATATCATGCTCTAATGTTACTGAGTCTTGATACTTCTTCTCTAAATACATCTGAGATAATCTTTTAATAGTCTCTGGTGAGAAGTAAACTTCATATGGAACTCCACTACCATCTACTCTTAAAATCTTCTTATTTGGGATTAGAATGGGTGCCATAAACAATCCCTCTTCTTTTATCTCTTTAAAGTGGATTTCTTCTTTGTGAAAGTAGTTTCCATATGCTTCAATAGCAGGGTCATCCACCATTGATATAGCAAATACTTCATCTACATTTTCATCCGATATAATTAATTCATATAATCTCATAATATATTAACAATCTTTATTGTATTTTTAGTTAAAAGTTGCGGCTACGTTTGTTCTTCTATCTAACGCCTGTTGTGAAGATACTTCAGTAGAAACTACATATGCTCTTACTGGTTGTTGTGCTCCAGCAATAGCTCCTGCAACTTGTGTACCTGTATCTGCTTCTCCACCTGTTTGGAACTCTGGTGCAGATGCACCTGCAATAGATGGTGTAGGGATAGATGGAGCTCCACCTCCTGCTGCTCCACCACCCCCACTATCACCTGGTATATCTGCAGCGTTGATTTGAGATATACCTTGAGCGGCACCAGCAATTATACCCGCAATTGAAATTCCAGCAGCAATCTTTTGTTGAGCAATAACCCTAGCTAAGTTAGCCGTAGCAGGTATTGCTGTAAGTGGGTTAGCCATAAATGGTGCAGCTGCTGCAGTTGCTGCTGAGATACCTCTAGCGGTATCGATAACAACCTTAGCGATGTTAGCACCTTGTTCTAATACTAAACCAGCAATAGCTAATTTTTTATTCTTTCCAGCAATCATTCCTAATATAGTACCTACACTAGCTACGTTAGCTACTTGTTGGTCTTGAATGAATGCTAATGCATCAGTTTTAAATTGTTCAGAGTCAATCATAAATTGGTCAAACTCTTCTTTTTGTTTTAAAGCATCTTCATCTGCTTTCTTCTGAGCATCTAATTTCTTTTGGTTTTGTTCTTCTTGCTTTTTAAGAATCTCATCATCATACTTCTGATTGATTGCGGCTTCATCCATACGATACTCTTCTTCGAATGCTTTTAAATCAGTTACACCCGCTGCCTTTAACGCTTTGAGTTCTTCCTGATACCTCATCTCTCTTTCCTGAAGTTGTCTATCTCTATCTGATAGTAAGGATAGGTTAGCTTCTAAAAGTATCTTATCTGCTTCCTGTTGGATTCTAGCTCTTTCTTCTGCTTCTTTCTTTTGTTGTTCGATTCTCTTTTGAGATTCTTCTTCTTGTACCTTTGTTTGTTCTTCTTGTCTTTCTACCTCTTCTTCATATTCTTCTTGTAGTACTTCAGAAGAGTTTCTACTTGCTTCTTCAATCTTTTCCGAAGATATACCTAAGAACCTAGCGAATCTATTGAATCCGTTACCTACTAACTCTAATAAATCAGCAAACTTCTCAAAGATTGGTAATGCTACCTTCTCAATTACAGCAAAGACAGGACCTAATATCTTACCAAATGCTGCAGAGATACGATTTAGGGTTTCCTGTCCTTCTGATGTTTTACTTAGAGATTCTTTTAATGCTATAAATGCAGCTGCAATACCAGCAACTACTGCAATGATTGGATTAGCCATAAACAATCTAAAAGTTCCTCTCAAACCTTCTAATGATTGTCCAACTAATCCCATTACACCAGGTTGTGCGGCTAATGCTTCGGTAAATCTTAACGATTGTGCTTCAGTATCTCTTAAATTATCTTTTAAGTCAGATAATTCTTGTGATAATTCTTTAAATTGTGCTGATTTAGGGTCAATCTTACCTAATGTATCCTGTGTTTTAGAAATGGCTTCATTAAGGTTATCGAATTCACCTAAAGACGTTGATACAGTCTTATTAAGTAAATCCATATTCTTTGCAGCATCCTTAGTTTCTACATCTACTGTTGCTTTGTATGTTTTTTGATTATCGGCCATTGTATATACGGATTAACAATTCTTTTGCTTCTTTTATAGTAGTTGGTTTCTTATATAAACCCTTTGCAACATCCACATTTTTGGATATTCCATAGAACTCATCTAAAGTCAGCATATCTATTAACGTCTTTATCATAATAATTTAACAATTCTATACCATACTATATTGGAGTGGAGATACTTTAGCTGTTCTTTGTACCTCTTCCCAATAAAAATACGATGCGTAATCTAAATCTATGTTTAAATCTTCATCATATGGTAATTTATCTATATAATTTCCTTTAAAGAATAAATTTGGATTATCTCCAGTTATACCAGCGTTATGCAAGATAGAATATTTATCTATATCTGAGATATGTGAACTACTCCAGCCAAAATCTAATTTGTTATGTATCACTGTTTCGTGTCCTAATCTCCATGCATTCCACATATATGACCACATTCCGGCAGTCCACTTTTGTATAGGATATCCTTCACCTTTCCAATGTGGTTCTTTTTCACAAAAGTATTGATATAATTTTATGCTATCTTCTTCTACTTTATTCCAAAAATAATAGCTAGTATTCTTTACAATATATTGTGCTCCACCTGTATTTGAATTCATCAACTTAGGTATTCTATTATCTATGCCTACAATTGTACACATATCTCTGTAGATATCATCACCCTTTGATTGTATGTAATCATAGTTTAGATAAGATTTAGTATCGCTTACATACCAAGTATCTCCTTCTGCTAACCAATTAAAGTTTACAGGCTTGGTAAATACAATATCAGAATCATGCGTAAACAAAACCTCATCTTTTAACTCAGGGTAAGCTGAGATATGTTGCTTCATTAAATTAAAATAAATCGAAGGTATGTATGACTTATCAGTTCTTGTATCTTTATAAAAAAAGAATCGGACTGTATTGTAGTGTTGTTGTAAGATACTCCATTCCTCAGGTATGATAGTATCATAACCTAAAAGAATATCCATCTGATTAGGGTTAATACCCATACTCAGAAAATTATTAATCATAACCTCAACTTGCCAAAGGTAATATTGATTGGCAGGTTGTGCACAAATGTATCTCATAACTTTTTTATATTACACAAGCAGTATCACAATCAAAGTCAGATGCTGCAGTTGATAAATCAATTGAGGTTATCTGTGTTGAAGATATACCTGTTATACTATATACAAATCCATCACCATTATTATAGAATCTACCAGGCGAACGAGAAACAGTTGATTTAATTATCACATTAGATGGAGTTACTTCACAAGTATCACCACCTAAACATTCATACTGCTCAGCCGTATAATATAAGAATGGGTTAGCCGTAGTAGTGGTTGTAGTCGTTGTTGTAGTAGTAGTTGTAGTTGTGGTAGTAGTAGTTGTAGTAGTACTAGTCGTTGTTGTGGTTGTTGTTGGAGCACCTTGTGGTACTGCTGTATCTAACGTATCAGCAATGATAGGTCCTAACAACTGAATATTACATTGATTAGTTGTAAAAGAATAATCGTTAATCGCTCTTAGATGGTAGTAATTACCTCTCCATTCAACAATATCGTTAAGTTCTAACTCAAAGTACTCTGCTAAAGGAATAACCGCTTGTGCTTCAATTAAACGAGTTGTAGGGTTGTATAATAATCCAATATATTTTGACCAATACTCTGAAAATAAAGTATTAGTTGGTGTTGAACCATAAGCAGGTGCTTCATTTTGAAACAAAAGAGAATCAGAATCAGCAGCAGGTAATCCCTCAGCTGATGAACCTGTATTGTAATGGTCAAAGTAAGGTATTCTAGTTTCAGTAAATACGTTTCTACTAAATCCAGTAGGAGTTACCCAAGCATCTACTTTATAATCAGGCGCATCTAATGTACCATTGTAATAAAATACGCGTGGTTGTATTCTTGCAGATTCATAATCTGCATTTGCAATAAACGTTGGAATAAATATTTTATTTTCAGCCATATTCTAATTTTTATGATGTTCCAGTTCCACAAATTCCATCGAATAAACCTACTTGGCCTGTTGCGAAATTTAGATTATATCTTTCACCACCAGCGTTAACTACATATCCATAACCTGTTAGTGGGTTTTGTAAGTAAATATCCGTAAATAAGAACGTTCCTACATCAAATCCAGTTGGTTCATTGTGATATACTTCAGTTAATGGTTCAGAACATACTGATGAATCATTATTAGCTAATTGTACATCTTCTTCATAACCTGCAGTAGGAGCTGCAGAACCTGATAGACCTGTACCTTGTACATATCGTAATGGTGATGCTGAGAATGTACTCAATACATCTAACTTACCTTGTGAGAAAAAGTTTTGTTGGTCTACATAATTAACTACACCAAAATCTCTATTAGTTGCTTTCTCAAATTGTTGTGCTAAGAAATCTTTACCTAACTCATCACCAAAGTTAACTTCCCTAACTGCTAAGTTGTTAGCTGGAGTTACTTGTATCTTTTCATCTAAGTTAATAAAATTATCAAACGATTTAACTTTACCTTTTTTATACCAAGCATTAAATGTATCAATGATAAAATGTCTTGGTTTGTTTTTAGAAGGATATATAATTAAATTAAATTTCTTTTGTAAGCCTTTTATAAAATCAATTTGCTTAATACCATTTTCACCAAACGGCATGTTTCTAGCAATCTCCATAATTCTATAATCAGCTGCATTATTAACATTATCTACTGCTAAGTAACCATTTTGATTACCATTAGGATTGTTTATTACTGTAAAGTTAGAACCACCATAGTTTTCATACTTTAATCTAAACTGATACGAACCACTACTAATACTCAATTCAAATTCTTCTTCTAATGTATATTCTCTATCACCAGTTCTTGCTTGTTGAGAATATGTTTCTCTAAAGAACTTATTAGTTCTTACCAAATCTTTATTATCTACGTTACCTGGCGTACCTGTTGTTCTATATGCTTGTAAGTTAAATTGCGGCAATCCTACTGAACCTGATACATTAACTACTAATTTAATTCTACCTCTAATAGAAGATTGTTGCCTAGTAAATGAATACTCACCACCTTCATAATTAAATTGTGGATTGAAAGAAACGTTATCATACGATAGATGTACATAGTTACCAGCAGTCATAGTAATATCAGTATCACTACCACTTAACGGAGCAGTTTCAAACTGCCCAAAGCCTTCTAAGTCTACACCACTAAATACAGGGTATTTTAGATTATTATCACAAAGTAAGTAAACATCATCTATTACACCTGAATCTATAAAGTCAGATTCGTAAGTAAACCCATATTCTTCAAAGATTGAATCTAATACAGCTCTTACTCTAATGGTAGGTTTGAAATCTTGCACACCTAATGAGCCAGATGATGAGTTAATGCCTGTTGGAAACTCATCGTAATCGTATCTAATGTTTTGACCTGAATCAACCATTGCATATACAATATCACCATTAAATAATTCACCTTCCCAGCTACCAGTAATGTTATACCAAGAGCCCGTATGTGAGTATTGTGATAGAGTGGTTAGTTCAGTTAAGTTTTGTCTATTAACTTCTCTTGCAAATGAAGATAATGTACCATAAATGGTTACTTCATAAGAATCTATAAATTTATTAGCTATTACATTAACTTTATTTAATTGTAGATAGCCTGATGATACATAGATACCACCAAAGTCAAAATACGCATCTACTTTTCTATTTGTAGAAAATAAGAATGGATTGACTACTGAAATATCATATACATGCTCAAAGAAAGCATTGTTTTTCTTTGTACCTGGCAATGTAATAGTACGAGTAAAATCTGATGGTAAATCACCGATATCAAATAATCCAGTGATGTTATCAGATACTTTAATCTCTTCATCTTTAAATAAGTCTAACGCTACATCGTTAGCAACTAATCTAAAGTTTAAACCTTGTGTTGAAACAACTCCCATATTATAATATTAATTTATAATTCTGTCCTAATTTGAAATCAAATGAATATCGGATTAATTTATCTACTACGCCTGTTTTAAATTGTATGTTTGATGTGTTGATTGTGATAGGTGTAACATCTCCACTAGAATCGTTCTTTAATACATAAATCTCATCACTAACTAATAGCTGTTTAAAGATATCGTTATAATCTTCACTAACCCAATCAGTATTTACCGAAAGCATTTGTGAAGAATCGGATACATAATTCTCAATTGAAGAGTCATATCCATTATACGATAATGTTGCTCCATCCCAAGTACCTAATTGTGGTTGGTAAGTTCTTTTAGTTGCTGAGAATGCTTCTTTAGATACCATATCAAAGTTAAAGTAATCCCATTGCCCAAATCTATTCTTCCATTTGATTCTAACGTTAGGGTATTTTTGTTCACATTTGTATTCGAACCTTATTGGGTCTCCAATATATCCACTACTATTCTTTGCTTGTATTGTAAACCACTCTGCTTCAGCAGCTAATGGAAAGCCCGGTTCTTGTTCTCCGATAGGGAATGTATCAATCATTGCAGAAGTATCAGCGTTAGCTGTTAACGGTCCAAACTCTGCAGTTTCACCTATTGAAGAGGTATATGCTATATGTGTAGCGAATCCAGTTGTAATACCATTTGTCCAAGCTCCCATTTCACCATAATCACTATGAAATGTAGATTGTGTAACAGGTCCATCAGTCATTATAGGCCAATAATCTGATTTACCTTCTATTTGTTGATTAATTGCTTCTGGGAATATACCATATCCATCTAATGCAATGAAATCATCAGATTCAATCTTAGATGAACCTGTAATCATTGCTGTTGAACCTGATGGTATGTATTGAGAATAGAAATTTACTTTGTAATAAGAAGTATTAGAAGTATTAGCTTCTAACTTATCACTTAATGAAGAATTAACTATTTTAGAAACATCAAAAATTCCTACACCACTAGCGTTAGGGTATTTGTTAAGGGTATAAAAACTTCCTGAACCTGAATCAAATAGTGAACCTGTCCAAAAGTTCAATTCTGCAGCGTATTGCATGGATGAACTTAGAAGTAAATTTGCATCGTTTGCATCAACTGTAAAAATCATTGGAGATTGTGCCAATGATGCTGATGCTGGATTTTGGTCAATTGCTATACTCATTATTTAATATCTTTATATTTTAACCACTTTGTTTGGAAATCTATTGAAGGGTTATGATACCTCAAAACCAGCAGTTCTGAATAGAGCATCCATAGAACCTAACTCTTCCATTACCATCTCATCTATCTCATCGCCTAAGAACTCATCTAAGGTAGCGTTAAACTCTCTATCATCTGCAGCTATCTCAGCAAACGGTCTTTTATTCATCTTAGATGTACCATAGTGAACGTATGTTCCATACTCAGCCCCTTGAGGTCCCACCTGAAGGATGAACTGATATCCATTGATAATTTTCTTACCAATTGTATTAGGAGCGTTTAGAGGGGATGATACGAACTTAGATAATAAGTTACCAGTCTTAAATGCTTTCGATGTACCAGTCTTATAACCACTATAAGGCATACCAGGGTAAATTGCTTTACCTGCTGCCTTCTTAAATGATTTGGCTACATCTTGTAATGTTTTCATTTAGCACGATGTTCTATTGTTATCGTATGTTGCGTTACCTGATTTACTCAATACACCTTTACCACATACACTAATAGTAATTCCACTTGCTGATGCAAATAAACCTGAATCATCAATGTAAGTAATTTCACCTGGTGTACCTAATGCAGTTAAATCAATAGTGTAATTCTCATCAGCATCAGTACAATCAGTAAAGAACTTTTGTGATATAATTACATCACCTTCATAGTTTTCTAAACTAGCTATATCAATGTTTTCAAAATCTAAATCTCTTTCATCAATAGATACTGAACCTGAGATGTTGTATGATTGATATGTACCTTCTATTTCGTTAGACCAGAATGAGCCACTACCCGCAGGTACATCATCTCTAAGTGTTACATAGAATGAATCCGATGTAGAACAATTCTCTACTTTTAGAGCTGTAATATTATCAGCTGGATTTAAATCAAATAAACAAATGTTTCTATCGTTGTGTACTCTTAGTGTAAAATCTGCAGACCATCCAGCTAATCCATTATCAAACCTCTCTTTGAAAGCAGTACAATTAGTTGTACCTTGTATTTCAAACCCTTCCTCTTTTCTATCCGTATAAGAGAGGATATCATTGATAATAGATAGGGTATTTGCATGTATGTCAACAGTATCGTCAGTACCCTCAAACGAAATGGTTTGTTCATTGTTTGAACCTGATGATTCGTTATCTTTTAATTTTGTTTTATCTGCTACTACAATCTGAATACCATAATCAGTTGATTTATCATCGAATGTAGCTGTTGTAATGATTACATTACCTAATGGATACTGAGGGAACTCCTTTGTATCAATAGAAAATGCATCACCCTGCGATACAAAATTAATCGATGGGTGATTCTTCATTATCGTTTTAAGATAATTTAGAACATTGTAGTATAATGTATAATTAGTTCCGTTTGCCATAGGTTAAAGTTCTATTCCACCAAAGTATTGGTTAGTTTGGTCAGGCCATACTTGTGTTGCATCACCTGTTGATTCTAAAAATTCAGGTATTTGTGTTGAATTAGCAATTAAATAATCTTGCAATCTAGTTGCATAATAATCAGCGTTATTAAGTGCTTTTGCTAGTAAATAATCGATTTCATTTTTACCGGGTGAGATTGAACTTTCTGATTGATGTTTAAAAGAACCTTCACTCTTAAAAGAAATACCACTAAAAGGGATGTATTCAACGCATGCGTACCATATTAAGGTAGGTTTAACGTATTCTTCCATTAAAGTTTCATACACACCTGTAAATGCATCACCATTTGTAATATCGGTTTGTAATTTATTGAATAACACAGTACCCAATAGATTTAGCATGTATTTGTCTTGAGCCGTTCTCATAAATGGGAGTAGCTTATCTGCATCGATTGCTCCTTGAAGTGGAGTTTGTTTGATGATATCGTTTCGGGTTATAAATAATGCGTATGCGCTCATAGTTATTCTTCGTTATTAAGTTCTATATCGTTTTCTTGTTCTTCCGTAACTTCCATTGATTCATTTACAGTCTCTTCTACTTCTTCAATCGTTTCATCAGTTTCTTCAGCTGTTGTAGATAAGATTGCTAATGGAGTTAATTGGTCAAAGTATAATTCTAAGTCTCTTCCCCATCCACCTACTCTAAATATCTCAGCTAAACACGTTATAATTGTATTTTGGAATGGTTGGATTGTCATCGTTTGCATAATAGAAAATGCTGTTTTCATTTCTTCACTCTGAGAGGAGAAACCATTATCACCTGTACGAATACCAAACAATAAAGGAGAAGTAACTCTATGCGCTACCAAAATCCTATCCTGAGCGTAATCTGCAACGTACTGATACTTCTCATGTAAGTTTTCAGTAGTAATTGTATCTACTGTTGGTTTGTTTACTGCATCATCGTTAAATGATAACATAAATCTACCAGCGTTTCTAGTACCAGTAAACTTATTCTCAATTTGATTTTCGATTACTTGTCTTTCTTCAGGTGCAGGAACTCCATTGTTTAGGTTCACCATTACTAAAGGAAGGAAGCCATTTTCAATATTGTTGATATGAAGGTTAGATAATTCTGCTTCTACAAATGAGAACTGAAGTGCTGGAATCCAATCAGGTAAACCATAATAGAACTTACCTGGCGAATAATGCTTACCATAGTATAATTCCATTGGTTCAGATGATGTTCCAAATGCAGGTATCTCTTTTTTGTTTCTTTGTTCTCTCGTATCTTGCCAATCAGTACAATAGTAGTACTTCTCTATCTCTGGCTTATCATATATCTTCTCAGCTCTAATGTGTTGAACTGGTACGTGATAAATTCTTTTTACTCTACTATGGTCATCGTTCCACCACACTTGTGCTGCGAAGTTACCATATAGTTTTAAATCAAATGCTATTCTCTTTACATCTTCTTGTGCAATAATTCTAGCTAAGGCTGCATCAAAGATTTCATTCTTTGAAAATAAACCTTTACCAAAGATTAAATCTGAGATAGCATCAACACAAGCTGCATGTGTAGTTGATGTGTTAAATGAATCAGTAATAATTGGGAAGAAATCGTCTTGGTCCATAATCCCAACAGGTACCCAGCTATATCTTGTCTTTGTATCTTCCGTTATAATCGGAATATCTTGCTGAGATAAATTTAATACTGAAAATTCTGTTTTCTTCTTCATATCTAATATAATATATATTCGTTTGTTGTTACATTGGATTTATAATCATCATCCAAGTGTGAGTTGTACTCACTGGTGTTTGCTGATGCTGATGCAAATACTTTATATGTACCAAACCATACCTTGTTATCAGAACCATCCTCTAAGTACGCTCTATACTCTCCTCCATCGATAGCTCCACTTATTTCAGCATCAAATTTAATGATAGATTCTGATGAAGTGTATTCTGCCGTTAAAGATTGTGTAACTTCTGTTAAAGTTTGCATGTTTTCGTAGTACATAACAAAGGTTGGAGCCGTTGTTTGCTCTATTCTAAACACATTTTGGTTGCTTCCGCTTAAATAGTATGATTGCATATTGTTTTTATCTAATCATTATCTATATTTTAACAATCAATAGGTAGGATGTATTGATTGGGCATAAAAAAAGGGATGATTTCTCATCCCTTTTAAAAGTTCTATATTGTTATACTTACGAAGTCACAATAGTAGGTGCGGTTACAGCCGCAAATGGGTCATCAACAGTTGAACCAGAAATAAATCCTGCTGGTAAAGATTCTTCACCAGTCATAGTTAGAGAGTATCCGTAAAGGTCTCCTAAACCACCACCAGTTTGAATTGAACCTGCAGTTAAATCTGCTCCTCTATCCTGTCCCACTAAAAGGGCATCTCCTGCGTTAGTGTGAACCACAATCTGAGGTCTACCATAAGCGAGTACCTTTAATTCAGTAGTCATCTCATTAGTAAGTTTCTTCAAATTTAAAGTTAACTCTTGCGAAAAGAATGTTGTTCCGTTTTCTCTACTACTATTAACTGTCTCAGTATAAGCTGATGTACCTTTTAATTCATACTTGTAAGCTGTTAATCCAGTGAAGTCTCCTTCTACCAAACCATCAGATGGTCTATCCCACTGCGAACCAGTGACATAATTGATAAAATAAACGGCTTGTAAGCCACCTACTGAATCTTTACAGACTACTTGCCTTCCGGCTGTTAAATCACATGACATAATCTTATAATTTTTAAGTTAATATTAGTTGAAACAATTTGGTTGTTAGAGGGGAAATTAAGTTCCCCTCATTAACCATTATACATTCCTTATGCAGGGATGTGAATAGCGATGTCTTGTCCAATACCAAACTGAGTATCAGCTGTGTATCTAAAGATAACTCTATAATTTTGTGAACCATCTAGGTCAGCCATGTCTAACAATTTCACTTCATTGAAATCACTCATAAGACCTGTTCCGAAGAATAGGTTAGATTTCTCAGCAGCTACCATGTAAGATGCAGTCATACCAGGACAGTTTACTAAATCAATACCATTGAAGTTCATTGGCTTCTCACCAACAGTTGCTTGGTTGTTGTAACCATTAGAGAAGTCAGTACCTAATACTTTTTGGTAAGCCTTAGCTACGTTAGTTGGAACGTAGATGTAAAGGTCATCCTTACCGAATACAGTATCTGGAATTGAATCATAAAGGTTAGTTAATGCAGCAATTACGTTAGAAGAATCAATTGAACCAGTTGAATCAGTACCTTGGATTACATCAGTTGCTCCACCAACAGCTGCAGAAGCAGACATTGCAGGTAAGAACCCTTTGAATTGTCCATTAGATGCTGCTAAACCACCCCAAATATCTTGCTCAGTCTTTTCAGCGATTTTACCACCTACATAAGATACTAAGTAATCGTTAAAGTTAGCAGGAATCTCATCGTGTGCAGAGTATCCTAATTGTAAAGCTTCCCAAGAATCCAAGAAGTTTTGCTTACATAATTCAAGATTTACTTGAAGTTCTTTTGGCTCTAAAATTCTCTCAGAAAGAGATACAGAACCAGATGTTGTGAAATCACAACTTGCGTCGTGTACAATACCAGAAACATCCACTTTTTGGATTACTTCTTTGTACTTTACGTTTGGTACGATAGATACCAAATCGTTTTCTAATGTTTTAGCACTCAATAAAGCAGCAGCGATATACTTACCAGCAAACTCACCAGCATATGTCGATGTTACTGAAGGGAGTGAAAAGTTTTGATTTTTTCTCATTTTAAATCAGTTTTATTTTAATTATACAATTTTGATAAGAATGCTGATTGTCTTGTTTTTCTACCAGCAGCTTTTCGTGAAACATTTACTTTAGATGCTTGTACAGGCGCTCCATCTAACTTAGGAAGTTCTTCTTCCTCAGCTTCAACTTCTTCCTCCACTTCATCTTCAACCTGCATCTCTGCAAGTTTTTTCTCTAATTCTTCGATTCTATAAGACATCTCTTCAACGCTTTTTACAACGTCCTCCATAGATACCTCTTTAGACTCTTCAGAATCACCTTCTTCCATTTCTTCTACTTCTTCTTCCAAAGAAACTTCTTCTGATGACATTTCCTCTTCTTTAGATTCTTCCTCAGTTGCTTCTTCTACATTCATTCTTTCTTCGATTACACCATCTTTAGTAATGATTCGGATACGAACTTCGTTTCCTTCTTCATCTCTTAAAAACAATTCGTGCTCTCCGTCCGGTGCAGGAGATTTAGAACCATCTTCAGAAATTACTTCAACGGCTTCTCCTACATCAAATGTAGCTGATTCAACTTTAGTCCCATCTACCAATTCGGCAGTCACGAAAGAAACTTCTTCTTTAGTCTCAGTAGACAAAAGAGTAAGGATTTTCTTTAAGACAGTGTTTGAATTCATAATATATATGTATTTAAATGTTAATAATATAACAATTAGTTTGGAATGTTTCCAAATGTTATGTTTTTAAACGTAAAGTACGCCATTTGAAGTAAATGTATGTACAAATTGTTCACCTACTTTAGTTAACGTACCACCTCTAGCCCTTAATGTCGGTCCTTCATATCTAATTATTACTATACCATTTCTTCCTTTATTATTATTATTGGCTGGATTTCTCTCAGAACCAAATCCACCTGCACCTGGCCCTGTACCCATACTTCCACCTCCAGTAGTACTATCTCCACCCCTTGAGTATTCTATTGGTGTACCACTAGTACTAATTGTTTTACCAGCTCCACCACTTCCTAAATTTACACCATCATAATCTTCTCCTGAATTAAGAGAACCACCACCACCAGCTCCTCCACCAGTTGTCAATGAATCACCACCATCAGTACCAAAATGATTAGAACCTGATAGAGGTTGTAATCCAGTACCACCAGTACCTAAAGAACCACCTACTGAAGATGCACCTCCACCAGAACCACCATCTAGACCATTTACATCAGATGCAGAATCAGATGAACCACCGCCACCACCACCGATAGCTACGATGTTTAGATTTGAACCACTAACAACAGTATCTCCACCATTAGAGCCTTGATTATTATCTCCACCATTACCACCTTCACCGATTGTAATATTAGTTTCGCCTGAACCAATGTTTAGTGTACCTAAAAATAGACCACCGCCACCGCCACCACCGGCTTCACCACCACTATGATGGCCTCCACCACCTCCACCGGCAACGATTAGTACTTCTGCTTCAAATGGTACACCTACTGCTACATATGCAAAGCTTCCACTTTGTTCTAATCCTCCTGATACATCAAATCCGTTGTGATATAATTTTCTCATAATTTAAAAGTTTGGTGCAAATTCGTTATAAATAGCTTCTACATTACTATCAGATAATGATGATGAGTAAATCAACATATTAGAAATAGCTCCATCAAGGAATTGACCTGCATTACTATTATTAGCTAATTCTTCTATTGTAAAGTTTCCTCCAATAGTTTGAGAACCAGTTGCCCAACTACCTGTATCTAATTGAGCGAATACATTATTAGATGAATCTCTTTTTACAGTCAATTGATGCCATTCACCAATCATAGAACCAGTTAGATATCCTATATCCATTCTAACTGAATCTCCACCTTGATTTGACCTAAATTGTACATCACCATCAGCGAAGAATAAAATCTTAGGTTGAGCTGCTTGTTGTGAATCATTATCACCTACAATAGTATTAAGTGATGCTCCATCTAATCTAAACCAAGTAGAAACAGTAAATTCATCTAACGATATTTCTGATGTAAATCTTCCGAAACCATTTATACCATCAAAATCAATATGACCTTGTGGTGTAGAACCATAAGAATATGTATTTAATAAGTTTACACTGTGATTACCTTCTAAATCAGTCCATACTGAACCAGTGCTAGGATATGATGTTGGATTCTCAGCATTTAAGAAAACTAATCTTGTAATAGTTGGTATTTGTTCTTCACCTTTTATTACAATAGTACCATCACTACCAACAAATGTTTTGTTAAGTAACGCATCCCCTAAATACATTTTTTGAGTATCAGCCATAGTTTATTTTTTATGCACAAGTATTAATTGTGTTGATTGTACCTGTTGATACTTCTATTGATTTGTTAGCCATAGCAGCCATATCGTAGAAACCATACCATCCATCACTTAATGTAGTTGTACCAGCATCATCAGAATATAATGTATCGTTTAACTCAGGTACTGAAGAACCTCCCATATTAGCAGGGTCTTTTGAAATGTATGCACTATTTGGATAACCAGTACTGATTGTACCACATGCATCATCAGATGTTGATTCAGCGTTTAGGGTTGCAACTCCACTACTATATAAAGATATAGAATCATATGCAGCTCCACCTCCACCTTCTGAACCTGTTGGTGCACCACCACCAGCATCCATAAATGCAGAAGATGAGTAATGATTTACAATAGAAATCAACTCATTTAGTTTTTCTCTGATTCCACTAGCGGAATCTCCGTTGTTTATGTTATTTACACTCATTTTTTATTATTTAATCGTTCCAAGTTTGAGTATCATCCCATACTCCGTTATCGTTCCAATATCCAGTTGATAATAACCAAGTACCACCAGCAGGATTACCAGCGCCTGGTATGTTATCTCTAACTAACTCATATGCTCTAATTAGATTTACAATCTCTTTTTCAGACGGGTGATTATCTAAAGATTTAGCTCTAAAGATTTGTTGCTTATCTAACTTTCTACTATCACCAATAGTAGAACTACCTACTGCAATCTTTCCTAATGTTTTATTTCCTAATTTTATCGTTGCCATAATCTTAAAATTCTCTTCCTAATGTTGTTTGGAATGCTTGTACTGCAGTGTAGTAATCATCCAATTCAGTATTTGTTAAACCACTACCAAATGCAGCGTATGATATAAATTTAGTAGATACAGCAGCTGTTGATGTTTGAGTTGTACCAATACCACCTAATGCTATCCATTCGTTTGGAGGTGTAGTTGATGTTGTTGAATTAGTTGCTCTCGTATTATCTTTCTGCATTGTATAACCCGATGAAGAGTTTCTAGTCATCTGAGAGAATCCTCTAGCATCAGTTACTGCTATTAAATCGTTTGTACTATCGTATAGTTTAGTAGAGAAGTTACCTGAGTTAACTCTTGTACCACATTGAATACCATTACCACCACTAATAGCACCAAAGTCTAATCTATCTTCTATCACATTAGTTCCAATATAAACACCACAATATACATCATTCCGAGATAAATTGTTTTGAATGTTTATTCTTGTAAATGCAGATTGGTTATTGCTACCACCTGGCTTTAATCCTTCTGAACTATGTGTTACATTAGTACCATATGTTAATCTAAATGCTGCATCAGTATCTAATGGATTTACTAAATTGTATTTATGCGTATTAGCAGTTCCGCCAACCATTGGATAGATTGCAATCATCTTAGAGTATATACCAGCGTTCTTCAAATCATAAACCAACTCATTAACTGCAGCACTAATGGTTGCATCAGTAATGCCAGTTGCAGTTAAGAACGCAGTTGCTTCAGGTTGAATTGGTATTACTCCTCCTGCTTCTACCTTTTGTTTAAAAAATACTACCGGTTTAAATAATCCCATATTCTATTGTAATTTGTTTGCCGCTACTACATACACTCTTGTTCCATCTAAGGAAGTAACAGTTAGTAAGTCAACTCCACCTGCATCAGATGGTACATACTCACTACCTGAAGGTTGTAAGATATTAGCTCCAAAGTCTACCGCTGGTGTTCCAGCCGTTGTTACTTCAATTTGTGCAGTTACACCTGCTGATACATTAGAGAACTCAATGTGTGTTGTTCCGTTAATCGATGATGTAAAGAATGTACCTTCGTTTAAGTTAAATGATGCCGTAGAAGATGCTGGAGTTACACTCACTACATTTCCACTTACTTTACCAGTTACTTCTAACGAACCACTAATTACAGCTGAACCAGTATAAGGGAACTCTGATTCTACGATTGAGCCTGAGATGATGTATAAAGTATTCTCATCTACACTTACTAATCCATCGTATTCAGTTTGTGTTAGAGTTACAATGTGATTAATCTCAGGTACACTACTTCTAAATGTATCCGTAATGTTATCTACTACTGAACCACTAAATCCATCTTGGCTTCTTAGAATACTACCACTAACATCCAATGCTCCAGTGATTTCTGCTATTCCAATATAAGGGAAGTCAGATGCTACAAACGATGATGTAGATGTTGCTGTTGGAACTCCATCGGAGTTACCAACCCAAACATTACCCTCAGCGATATTTGGTAAATCGTTACTTCTACCACTACCGAAGATTTCTCCCGTACCATTAGAAGCATCAACTTTTTTAACAATACCTAAGTTTTGTATTAAGTTAGAACCTGTTGGTTTTACGTTTACATATCCACCATCTGGTCCTACATAAATTGTATCACCTGGTCCGAATAAAGAAGTATCTACTCCAGTAATTTGTCCTATGATTGCCGCATCTCCATCAGCACCAGCAGTTAATTGTTGCATTAGGATACCATGTGCTGGCATCGTAGCTGCATTTGATGCAGATGCTGCAATTACCAATCCAGTTCCTCCACTCATTCCACTTACGTGTACTGGTGTTCCTTTTGGTAAGGTTACGGATTCGTTGTTTTGTACTGCGAATATTATCTTCTCAGCTTCTGATGAGAAATCACTAATAGAAGAAGTTTCAGCGTTGTATGCCCAACTAGCAGTAAGGAATGCTTCTGAATCAGAGTATATACTACCCGTTACTTCTAATGCTCCACTAATAATAGCTGAACCAGTGAATGGGAATGCTGCAGCTCCATCTACACCTGATGTACCAGATGTACCTGCAGGTCCTACTGAACCACTTGGTCCTTGTGCTCCATCAACTCCACTTGTTCCATCAGCACCATTAACACCGCTTGTTCCATCAACACCAGAAGTACCCGAAGTACCATCTGAAATAGTTGAACCTGATATAATGTATAATGTATTTGAATCAGGTGTTAATGCGTTATATTCTGTTTGTGTTAAGGTTACTACATTTTTAACTGCATCTGAAGTAGCGAATGTATCCGTTACGTTTGTAATTACATCACCACTTCTAACACCATTGTTAAGTTGTATTGAACCAGTTACTCCTAATGAGCCTGTTATTTGTGCTGAACCAGTGAATGGGAATCCTACTCCTACTCCTCCACCACTTATCTCAATAGATGCAGTTGATGAGTTTAGAGATACACTTACTCCACTACCTGTAAAGTTTAAAACTTCAAAAGGTCCTTCAATAGAACCAGTCTCAGCTACTTTAATAGTTGGTGTTATTCCACTCGTACCATCTGCTCCATCTACACCGCTTGTTCCGTTAACTCCACTTGTTCCATTAGCACCATCAACACCAGATGTACCATTGATACCAGATGTACCATCAGCTCCGTTAACTCCTGAAGTTCCGTTTACACCTGATGTACCATTTACTCCACTTGTACCAGCTGAACCATCAGTACCATCTACACCTGAAGTACCATCTACACCACTTGTCCCTGCATCTCCTTGTGGTCCTTGTGCTCCTGATGTACCGCTTGTACCTGATGTTGGTGTACCACTACCACTAATTACATAAAGTGTATTATCATCTAAAGAACCAGTAATACCATTATATTCTGTTTCAGTTAAAGTTACAATAGAATTAATTTTTGGTGAACCTGCATATAAATCATCTACGTTATCAATTGCTTGTCCAGTTCTTTCATCAACACCACTACCTGATTGCATTAGGAATCTACCATCTTTTGTAGAGATAGAACCCGTTACACCTAACGAACCTGTAATTTGTGCTGAACCTGTGAATGGGAATTGTACACCTTGTATAGATGATGATGGAATAATTTCAGATTGTCCGTTAGCTCCACCTACCCATAGGTATCCTTCTTCTAATGAAGCTGTAAATGAACCTGTTGCTGATATTGAGCCTGTAAATACGTGCGTATCATCCATTGTATCACCAAATTTGGTGCTACCCGATGAATAGATGATAGAAGCCGTTTCATATCTAGTATGGATTGTATCAGCGTTTAAAGTACCTTTTACCGTTACATCTCCTTCTACTACTTGATTACCTACAAAGGTATTTGAACCCGTAGTAGCAAGAGAACCAGTATCGATATCTACATTCATTGATGCGGTTAAACCATTTCTACTAACTGTGATATGGTCACCGAAGTTAAATGTTTCTACTTTACTTCCTGTTTGTACACCATTATCAGCAACAAATACTGATGATGTAGCGATATTATCTAATTCAGTATTAATCTCAGCTAATGATGATGAAACTGATGATGAGAAAGCTGGGAATTGAGAACCTGAAAAGGTTTCAAATGAACTACTTAATAAAGCGATAGATTCAGAGTTCTCAGTAATTCTAATATCAAATGATGCAGAATCCTCTGATACAACCATAGAATCAATCATATCCTCATTAAAGCTTCTTAGCTTATCAGGTGTTATGAATCCCGTATTGTTGTTAGGGAAGTTTTGTTGGTTAGTTAACCTTAATTGGTCTTTACTTTGTTCAGCCATAATATTTTAATAATCGTATATTTCTTTAGTATCAAATCCTGTTGAGAAACCAGCTGAGAATCCACCTCTTTCTAAAGGTCCTCTCTCTGTTTGTCCAATCCCTTGATTGATTAAATAACCATCACAGCATTTCTTAGAGTAAGTGTTTGAATCTTTACATAAACACCCTCTGCGTGAGTTCTTTGGAGATGATAAACCTTTAGTAGCTCCTATATGGATACCACCCTTTTCACCTTCTCTCCATCCTGCTCTCTTCCAGCTTGCTATTTTTCTACTCATTGTTAAGTTTGATTTCTTATAGTTTAACAATGGAAAGGAAAGATGTATTTATACCTTTCGTTTCATAGCTTCCTTTTGTAAGATACTTTGTAGTTGTGCGTTATCTGATAAATAACTAAGATAGAGTAAACACTCTTCTAACGGCTTGTTAAGGATAGTAGGGAAGAGGGAGAAATCATTTCCTGATAATTGTACAACTGTTTGATATGTTCCCCACTTTTTACCAAAGTTTCTCGTAGCGAAGGAGGGATTTCCGCTTGCTTCAAAGAGCTCAGGATATCGTTCACTAACTCCGTTAAGGTATGAAGAAAAAAAAACATGGCACCGAAGTGTACATCCATTCCTATTTCATCGAATATCTCAGGCTTGGTTTTCTTACTATCATATGATTCTATATTGTATAACTTGCCTATCTTCTTTGTAATAGGTCTGTATAAGATAGCCATTATGTTATTCCAATTCTTATCAATTGTTATTTCTTCCCACTTAGTAATATCCAAATAAGCACCATATGACATAGTAGATAAGTTAGGTTCAAATCCATATTCTTTTCCGTTTATATTAATTATTCTTTGTAGTGGGTAATCAGAATCCCCCATAAACCCTCTAAGGTCTTGTTTAATCGCTTGTAAAGTATTAGTTGGTAGTTGAGGTATCATTGTGGGGTGAACACCGCATAAGTGATGTAATAACGTAGCAGTATAAGCTACATCATCATCACCATATGCAACGATATCCTTTTGTAAGGCTAGGTATTGTGTCAGAGTTACTGCACTCCAATTAACAGGTACTTTAATTTCTATCTCTTTTTTCATTCTAATTCTAATTTAGCGTCTTGTACTAATGTAATCTCTGTACCTTGTGGATGTTGTGCTTGTGTTCTAGCTTGCTTTATTCTCTTACCTACGTTTGTCAATTGTTGTTGTAGTTGTAAGATGTAGCCACGTTGGTCTTTGGTTAATTGTTCTAATTGCTGGATATACTTAGCCATTTCTAAGATATCTTCTTTTTCAATTGTATCTAACGTTACTTCTTTACTCTTTATCTTTGCCATTATCTTAAACTTATGTTATATGTTCCGTAGCTTTTCTTTTTAGTTGATAAGAACCAACTAGCTACATATCTTGCTGCATCAATTCCGTGGTCTGGATATCTACCATCGGGCTTGTTCATTAATTCATTGTTCTTATCCTTCATCCACACATAACCAAAGAACTCATCTATTAAGTTGCTTGATTTCTTTGTAATGAATATTTTGTTTTGTTTCATAGTATCAATACCAGTCATAATACTATCAGGCCCCTTTACACAAGGTTTAATGTTTATATTACCACTTCTAAAGATTTCATCGATTAGACGAGGGTCTGAACTATCTGCTATTACTTGTCCTCTACCAAAGTTATCATAAGCGGCTCTAATCATGTTTGCTATCTGATTGGATAGTAACCCTTTCATATAACATATCTCATCAAATAAGATACCCTCTTCGGTTCTCCAAAGGGATATTAATGCGGTTGGGTCATTGGTAAAGCCAAAATCAAGCCCGTATCCTAATAGTTCTGCATCTTCTGGTATATAATCGGTAATAGATACATTATCAAATACCAATCCTTCTACTACACCAACTTGCCCTTCACCATATATCTTCCAATACGATGGAGATGTAGTTCTTAGAAGCTCTATCTCTTTTACTAACGTATCATCTAAGAATGGGTTATCATTGTATGTACTAATAAAGGTTTGAGCTTCAGGGTGTGTAGCTAATTGTGTAAATATCCAATTGGTTGCTGGTATGTTAGGGTTAAATGCTACTATAATCTTTTCAGTAGTACGAATACTTAGCTGAAAATAGTCCTCGTAATCTAGTTCCGTTATCTCATCTACAAACAGGTAATCCCTTTTAGAACCTTTTCTTCTTTCACCATCTTGTACTGATAAGAATTCTATTATACTACCATTAGGGAATGTATAAGCGTTTTCACTTGCTCTCCAGCTTTCTTCATCCCATATGTCCAATGATTTCATAATCTCTTTGAAATCCCTTAATGTAGATATCCTAAGCGAAGGGAATGACTTTCTTACAATAGAAATCATTTTATCACTTTCTTCTAAAGCTTTTACAATAAGATATTGAACAGCCGAATATGATTTACCTGAACGAGTACCTCCTTGTAGTACTACTATCCTTGGCCCATGCAATATATCGGTAAACGTTCTACTGGTCTGTATATTCAGTTGCATCTATTTCAATTTGTTTTTTTACTACCTCAACTTTGATTTGTTCTACCTTATGGTTTACTTCTGCATCAACTCTCATATCTACTGCTTTCAAACGAGGTACAACGAACTCTAATAACTTTATATATATCTGAGCAGCTTGTGCTGGGTCTTTCTCTCTAATCTTCTCTAAATCTTCGGTAATGTTGTTTAATCCTTTATTAGCTAATCTAGCAAGAGTTAACTTAGCCATCTCTGTACTTCTATTTAGAGAGCCTTTCTTTCTTCCTCCTAATTTATTACCTTTTTCAAATTTAGCCATAGTTCGATTGGTTCCGTTATTTAATCGGATATATACATATATAACAATCTTAGTGAAATTTGTAGTTGATACCGAACTTTGTTTGCCAATAATACAATTGTTGTCCGAATACTAACCTTATATAATCTCTACTCTCTTTATTATAGTATGATTGATAGTTACCTCTATGTAAGGTTTTCTTTTGATGTGTAAGGGGTATTGTTATTTTAGCTAAATTATATTTAGTTCTTATTCTTTCTATATCTGCATCTAAGGTTTCAAGCTGAATAACATCATCACTTTCACAATCCCAATATTCTAATTGCTTCTTCCAATCGAATCCAGAAGGTTTATAAAGAAAATCTTCAAATGAATATTCATTAGGAGCTTCTCCATTTCTCAATGCCCAATGATAAGCAGATACTATATAATCCCAAGGGTTTCTTATTAGTGTAATACGTTTCCCCTTTACTCCCCATTCATCTTCTATCTTATTATGTGTCCAATGATTATCAATTAATTTATCTCCTTCTCTAAACCAATTATCTTTTATCAATTGATAAACGGATGATGAAGCTGTTTTAAATGATTTACTTATTTGTATGTTACTTTTACTACTATACCACATCTTCTATGTATTTACATCTAAATAAAGTACTTTCCTTTGTCTCACCTGTTAGTATCTGATGTAGTGTTGATGCAGTAGTACCTAAATTCTTAGCTGCATTATTTATAGAAGGGAATTCACCTAAGAAATCTCCTTTCACATTCCATACTTCGATTGCTCTCATATTTCTAGGCTTACCTTTCTTATCTGATTTATAGTAATGGTGTATATTATCCTTTTGAGATACCCATTCTAAGTTCCAATAATGATTATTAGTCTTGTCCAAGTTTTTGTGATTGACTGTTCTATAATCATTAGGATTCTCACAAAATGCTAATGCTACTAATCTATGTATTGTATAAGTTCTTCTCTTTGGTTTTATACCTTTTGGTGTTATTGTTAGAATTACTTGCTTATAACCTGTTGTTTCGTTTAGGTGAAGTACCATCTCTCTTTCTTTCTTACACCTTCTACTAAGGATTTTACCTGTATTGCTTACCCAATAATCGGGTGCAAATTCTATCTCTTTCCATTTTATCATAATTATTACTCTTTAAATTTCCATTTATAACCAAACGTTGTATCATGCTCTCCCTTTGCACATCTTATAATTGATTGGGCTTGTTTATCTTCCCAGCCATAATGTTCACAAGCTGCTCTAGCATTAGCAAACGTTTTTATTTTTTTATCTTCTAATGTATATTGTACTACCTTATAATCTTGTAAGGTTTTTCTGAAAGGTACTTTTTCTCCTTTCAATCTTTTAAGTGAGTTTTGACAATTCTCTTTATGTCTTTCAGTTCTAGCAGGATGCTTACCATCTAATATCTTCATCCAGCCTTCACCATAATACTTTCTACCTAATCTTTCTATATAATCAGGTCCTTCTGCAAATAGCTCATCTAACTTTGTTTTGTTTTGTAACCTAATCCAGTCTAAATCGTTCTGAGTGTAATCTCTCTTTGTCTTATATCTTTTTTTACTCATCTTTATTGTCAAACGGGTTCTTAATATTTTTCTTTATTTCTTTTCTCATTGATTTAATGTGAAGGAATACAGTTGATTTAGATACGCCTACTTCTTTAGCCAAAGATTCAATTGTAAATCCATTACCAAAGTAATACAATTCTGCTATCTTAGCGGATACCCAATCATTATCTGAATTCTTTGATTTAAGCAATTGTTTTATTTCATCATAGGTATTATCTAATGATTTATCAAACTCTACATCATATTCGCTCTGAGGTATGTTCTCATCAGGTTCATAATCACTAAACCTATTGTTGACTTTACATTTGTTATAAAATCTACTTTGTATAAAGCTTCTGCAATAACCTAAGTTAAATGAATCCAAGTAATAAATCTTTTCATTACCTTTTTCCGCAAGATAGCAATACAGCTCAGCTACTAACTCATCTGTCATATCTACATCTCTACAAATATTCCAAGTAACTTTTCTTAGCCACTCATTATGTTTGCGATAGAGAATATCTAATCTTTTATTATTTTCCTTTAACATATTCTTTGATAACATTAATAGCTTTCAACCATAACTGACCTGAAGATTTGCAAGAACAGGGTCTTGGTTCTTTAGAGTTTGTAATTTGTTTGTAAGCGTTCCATACATCATCCATCATTTCTTTTGGAATAAACGTTGTAATGTTATCTGCTATATACTTTAATTCTTCGTCTGTTATCATAATTCTATTCTATCACATTTACCATCATAAGATGGGTTTGTTAGTTTATTTAACCACTCTTTTCTTTCACAACAGCCACAAGATTCATATCCTAATAAATCTATTGCTATCCACTCTGATAATCTGCTTCCAAATCCTAATGTTACCACATGGATTAAAGCTTCTACCCAATCGCCTATTTTAATTCTTTTCATATTAATCAAATGTTAGAGGAGCATTCCAATTGCTCTGCATTACTATACCTAAGTACTGAGGATGAAAATGTCTTTCACTATATCCTAAGTCTTGATACATCTTATATTGTTCTTTGTAATGCATACAAGCGAAGAGAGGTCCACAGGGAAAGAAATCTGCTCCCATAGCTATAGCGCCTTCACCATACCACTTTAATTCATTACAATGCTTTTTAAATAACTGAGGGATACCATATTCAGTATCTAGCCATTCCCACACTTTAGTATCCCATATAAATGGAGAGGGTGAGAAGTCATATATCTTACCTGTATTACCGAAGAACTTCTTTATAGATAAGTATTCATCTTCATGTGTCTTTCTAGCATCATATGGAAATTTATATTCATATCTGTCCCAAAATGTATAGAATGATTCATTAGAATGCATCACCATATAAGGTATATCATCAGTCACCATAAAGTCTTTCTTATAGAAATCTTTAAAGAAATAAGAATCTGAATCAATACTGACATAGAATCTGCTAATGTTTGTTTTATAAAACATTGCTTTCACAAATTGTTGACCATGCCAACCATCATTGAATTGACAATAAGATTCATCAGTAATTATTTCTGTATAGTATGGTATAGTTTCTTTAGCTAATTCTAAATCAGCTGCAGGGACTGAGATATAGAAAGGTATATTATCTTTGTTATGCTTCTTAATAGATAAAGACAGATATACTAATCGCTGTAAATCTCCTCTGTAACTTTTACAATATAAAATTATATCTTTCATTATTTTAGATTAGGCAATTTAAATTCATAGCCATCAATAGTATCTTTGGCTAATACTTCTTCTAAATTAATAAGTTCATTAGGATAAGATGCTGAAACAAATGCTTCCATCTTTTCCATAATTTCATTTTTAAATTCATTATCAATCCAGCCTTCTAAATGCGCTTCATTGATATCTAGCATAGATGGAAATAAGTCATCCATCTCATCTAATAGAAATCTTTTGACTTCTTTCTTATTTGGATGAGAGCTATCTAGCTTTCTATATTCTCTCATCAATTCTCTAACTACGTTTTTTCTTCTGCTCATGTTATTATTGTTTTATATATTGATTTTCTATTCTGCCTAATACTTTCCACCAATTTTGTTTTACTCTATCATCCCAATTCATTTTAGTAGCTATACCTTCAAACATTCCTGCTTCTTTATAATCTTCCAATGCATTGATAAATCTTCTATCTTCTGGATGTATATCATAATTTCTTAATACATCTAATATCTTATTGTCTATTAAATCTTTAGACCATCCAGCTCCAGTAGTATTAGCATTTATATTATTATCTTCTTTTATATTATTACTGTTTATAATATTCTCTTTTAGATTTTCTGACAACCCTCCTAAGATATTCTGACCACCCTCTTCAAATTTATTGACAACCCCTCTTTCGATTTTCTGACCACTCTGAATAGGGTTGTCAATATTCTGACCACCCCTTAATTTCATAATTCTTTTTGTTATTTGCTTACCTTCCCTTTCATATGAAACATCAATATATTCAGCGCTACTTAGCTTCTTTACCCAAGCTGAAATAGTAGCTGTTGATACTTGATACAAGTCTGCAAAATAAGAATTGGATGCCCAACACTCACCTGTTTTAGATGATAGGGCTGTTATTTCACCATAGAATACCTTTTCTGATGATGATAGATTTTTATCATACCTAACGTTTGCTGGTATGATTGCATAATATGCTGGTTTTGTTTTCATATCTTTTATTACTTTTTATTTAGACTAATATACGAAAAATATCTCATATATCCAAATTAGTAAGGATTTATTTATCCCTACTATATATAAGTATTAAGTTTTTCCTGAAACGTCAATTCTAGCTAAAGAAATCTTCTGCTTTCACAGCTATACCAGCATATTGACCTGTATCTTGTCTATATCTCATCTTCTTAAAAGACTTGGATTGATTGTAGTAAACGAATTGATGCAATCCATCACCCAAAGGATATACTTCATCGCCTGAGTAATGATTCTGCTCTACCTTACCATTTGTGTATTTTGTTAAAGATAATCCATTACGGATGTTTGCATAAGGTTTGAACTCATCCATCAGAGCTATTACTTCTGAACTCCAAAACATATCAACTAACAAGCCATTATCAAAGCCAATCTGCATTCCTCTATCTAACAAACGCTTTAATTTAGTGTTGTTTGTAATAGGTCCAGTAAGTACTACATCTAAATCATTAGGGAATCCACCATATACTCCTAGCTTCTTTTCTATATAAGAACCACATAGCCAGACTTCAAATAGATGCAAATCAGGTTCAAACTGAAACTCTTTCCACCAATCAGTTACAGAGATAAGATTGGGTCTCCTCCAAGCTCTTCTCGTGCTAACATCTCCAACTTGTGCGTAAAATTCAAATTCCATATAAAAAGAAAGAGGGAGCCCGTTAAAGCTCCCTCAGGGTAAAAGTAATAATTATCTAGAACAGATATGACAGAATAGTCTAGATACTATTATAACAACGTAATTTCTATATTTCCATATATATTTATATATTTAGAATCATTCTAAATTAGATTAATAATTTGGAATTCTCAATATTATTTCTTATATTAGATAAATGTATTACATATATCACATACCAAATATAAAAATAGGCGTATCTACTAATGCTAAAGATAGAACAGCAAGGCAAGGTTATTCAGATTATGAAATAATTGAAACACACGACTGTATCTATACAGCCTCTAATAGAGAATGTGAGTTGCAACAAAAATATGGATATCCAACTGATGCGCAGCCATATTGGAAATTAAAAAAGTTACACAAACAATATAAAAAAGATGGTACTTTTTCCAAATGGTACAATTCAGGAGGTAAAAAAGCAAAGGAAGTATGTTCTAAAAGCATTTTGCAATATGCTAAAGATGGTAAATTTATAAAAGAATTTGCATCTCAGAAAGAGGCTGAAAAGGAATTAGGCATAAAACAACATAATATTTCTGCAGTTTGTAATGGAAAAAGAAAAACTACTGGTGGATTTATTTGGAAATTTAAATAATTATTCGTATATTAGTATATAAATTAATTATTGCTTATGAGATAGGGTAGCCGCTTTTCCTTTAATTTGTATCAAACTGCCATTTGACTGGCTACCCTTCTCATTTTTAAAATAATAAAAAAAACTTTCAAAATAATTTGAAAGTTTTAGTAATAATTAAAAAAGTAAAATAAGGAAGTGGTAACCGCCTAAAAGGGTTACTCTAATAGTTTTAATATCCGAAAGAGGGGAATAGTTCTTGGTAGTCTATTCCTCTTTTTTATTGTCTTTCATTCCTTTTCTAAACCTCTGAATGTTTAGCACAATCGCAGTTACAAGTAGTACAATCGTTAGTACAGTTTCTACATTCGCCCATACACTTGCAAGAGCACTGAATGATGTTAGATTCGCTAGTGAGTCTTTTTCCATAATTAGTCAATTGGAATACAATTAGGTACTTCTCTTCCATCTACGATTTTAGTTCCGTACTGCTCATAATTATCCCAGCAAGGAGCTTTCATATCAATTTCACCATCTTCCATTAGATTGATACCTTCGTACTTCTTTTTAAATTCGTTGATTTTACTAATTACAGATTTTTGTTCGTTTTTACGTTTCATATTTTCTCTAAATTTACCATAGCAGATAGATAATGCTTGCTCCTGATTATACTCATCACCGATTGCTTCCATGCATCTTCCGATGAATTGAGATTCAGTTTCACCTGATTTTTTATTTGGTATTGGCATATTATCTTACTAAGTATGTTTGACCTTCTTTTTCTATTTTATAAACATTTTTAAATACAATAGTTCTAAAACCTACTGCATCTGAATTATAAACAATCATATAACCTTTAGCTGCATAGTTGTAATCTACGTTACCACTTGGGCCTTCGACTGTGAACATATTACCAATGTATCTACTACCATCTAATCTACGAGTATATATTTTCATTGGTGAGTATTTATCCAACACCATCTCTTTCATTTCGTTAAATGAGATTTCATTCTTAGCAAACTTATGAAGTTTCTTTGTTACGTTTTTATTTAATACACCTATCATAAATACTTCTTAATTACTTCGATATGTCCATCCATATATGATATATCATGCTTCATACCTGTTCTTTCATCAACAGTTTTAAAAATGTCTTTAAACATAGATACTAATACTTCTGCTCTTTTTAATTGTGCTTCAGTAGCTGACTCTGAATCTATTACATTCTTTTCAATCATAAATACTGCATCTGCAATTAGTGCTGCAGCCTTAATCATATCTTTCAAACTATCATCTTCGATATCCATCTCTTCAGTTAAATGTTTGAATGTTCCTAAAGCGCCAGGACAAATATAGAAATGTGTTGTTTCGTATCCATACACATCTAACTCTCCTTCTTCTACTAATAGTTCAGGTGATATCATTGAACCACTTGATTCGCCAGGATATGATGATGTTATTGATGGTTGTGCTTCGTTTTCTTCTAACTCACCTAACTCTCTTAGTTTGTTTCTACTCCAACTTAGTGCAGCTTTACCTCCCCATAGTAGGTAAGAGATATTTGCACAATCTGATGAATCATCACTCTTATCATATTCTCCCTCTGCTCTACTTAGGTACGAATGCATTCTCTTAATAGTTTCTAATGAGATAGATTCTCCTTTGGCTAATTGTTGCGCTCTTACTTTACCTGTTTGTGTAGCACATTTATTACCATTCTTTTCATTAAGTTCAATACCTTTCTTAGCATTGTTCTTTATACCATTACCATAATCAGAATATGATTCTAATTCTAAGTGTTCTTTGTTAAAGATAGCATCTTTTAATTTAGCTAATACCATATCAGCTTCAATTGCAGTTAATTCTTCTACATCTTTCATCATATAATCTGCAAATGATTCCATTAACATTGCTGATTGTAATTGTTCTTTAGGAGTTCTTTCCATATGTTCGAATATACCTTCGATAGATACTGCAGATACTTCTCCTTTACGGAACTTCTCTTTCATCTCAGCGTTATCAATCTTAAACGTTCCTAACCAACTTCCAGCAGGTACATTTAATCCGTATAATTTAGACTTATC
>WLWH01000578.1_pt1 | contig 29754 bp, 37 predicted proteins | sample 6712741 | NCBI WGS metagenome assembly WLWH01 (sample SAMN12718694, study PRJNA515312) | sponge metagenome | isolation source: marine sponge | host: Mycale hentscheli | place: New Zealand: South Island, Marlborough, Capsize Point | collected 2003-05-01
AAGCCGAGTGCCGTCGGGCTAGCCGCAATCTAGAGATTGCGACCAATGCTAGGACAACGAAGGCTGAGATCGCAGATCTCATCCATCGTCACTTTGCTGGTCAGTTGTCGGCTGTTGATTACATCAACACCAGCAACACCAACAAGTATGTACGTCGTCGCCATACGACAACGACCACTGCAACGTCTAGCGGTGTTGACCTAGGGGTCATCACCGAAGCGATCAAGTCGGAAGTCCAATCGCAGATTGGAAACGTACAACATCCGCTAGATGTTGATGCTGTGAAGGCTATCGTCAATCAAGCCATCGAAGATGCCAAGTTGCCCATCGATGTCAACTACACCATCGGCTCTAAGCCGACGGTGACAGTGAAGGGTGCTCACTCAATCGTTCCAACGATTGTTCGGTGGATGACTGCTGGTCTGAACGTCTGGCTTCACGGTGCGGCTGGCAATGGTAAGTCTACCATTGCAGAGCATGTGGCTGATGCGTTGTCGGCTGAACTCTTCGAGGTCAGCCTGTCGCCAGAAACTAGCGAAGTGAAACTTCGGGGCTACAACGATGCTCAGGGTCGTGAAGTCAAGTCGGCCATAGGCCGTGCAGTTGAGGCCATGCAACAAGGCAAGACTGTCGTCTTGTTCCTTGATGAGATCAGCAACGCTAGGCCAGACCTAGCGACATGGCTGAACATGATGCTTGCCAACCGCAAGGTTGAACTGCCTAGCGGAACACATGAACTCACTGATGAGTTCTATGTGTTAGCGGCGGCTAACGATGTTGGTCTTGGTGCGTCGGTCAAGTACCCGAAGGGTAAGTTGCAGGATGCTTCGTTCCGTGATCGTTTCAACTTCGTTGAAGTTCCGATTGACATGAACATCGTCAACGCTGTGGTCGCTAGTCGGTGCGACAACGAGTCACTTCGTGACCAGTGGATGGCAGTGTGGCACAAGGCTAGGTTGAACGTGCAGACCTACGGTCTGAACTTTGAGATAACTCCTAGGTCAGCGATTCAAGGTGCAACCTTGTTGGGTATCGGTGAGAGCATGGAAGTTGCGATCATGTCGGCACTCCTTCGAGGAGTGTCTGACCAGCATCAAGCAGACAAGGTTCTTGAAGGAACCTCGCAGAAAGTGAGCGTATGATGCAGTGGGTAACCGAGTATCACGACTCCTTGCAGGAGTTCATCGGCACCGTCGCTGATCGTGCTGTTAAGCACGATGACGGCTATGACCCCCAGTGGCATGGCAACACCAACAATGTTGGTGAAGCCCTAGACATTGCTCAGCGTGGCTGGCAGGAAGTACGACCGAAGGTCGATCAGGCTAGGTCGGAGATCATGGGCAAGGTTCGCAACTTCGTGAACCTTGACACGACCCCGACATGGCATGTCGCTGGCGGTGTCGTTGACATGGGAGAGTTTATGACGGGTAACCCTGAGTGCATGATCACCTTCCCTGTGACGGAGCAATCCACGATGAAGCGTTCGCTTCGTCTAGTCCTAGACCCTGGTGGTAACGCTGGGGTCAACGCTAACGAGTTAGCGACTAGGGGTGCGGCGGTTGCTACACTTCTGGAAGTGTTGCAACTCATGGGATTCTCGCTGGAAGTGATGATCGCTAGCCCCGTTAGGGGCACGATCAACAGCAAGATTTATACGCCAGTCATCAAGGCTAACGAGGCGGGGTCGTTGGTGGACATCGACAATCTCATGTTCGCTTGTGGTCATCCCGCAATGTTGCGACGGATGATCTTCACCGAGCGACTTCAGCACTCCCGCAACATGGGGTCTAGCGTGGCGCTGGATGTTGACGCTCTAGAGTTGCATGACATCGACCTCGTGATGCAACGAGCGGAGCATCGCTCAGTGTCGGAGCCTGACGCTGGCTACGAGCCAGTCGAGTGGGTTCTGTGGGCGCTTCGGAATCTAGAGATTCCGCTAGGCTAGTCTAGGCCAGTCGGCGGGGGATCAACGATCCCCCGCCACGCTGGATGTAGCGTGCTGTGCATCACCCCGAACTATTGTTGTAGGTAGTTTGCTCCCCTTAAGGGGTGGTGCATGGCACGGTGCATCCCGCACCGTAAGCAGAACACAGGAGGAAAAAATGTCTGCGAATCTATTAACTATTGATAAGCGTATCCATGACTTCGGTGACGGAGTTGTGGCATCTTGCTACAAGGTGGAGTGCTCTAGCCATCAGGAAGCGTTCGACGTACAGTCGAAGATCCCACGATCAAAGATCGTGCAGACTAAGGACAAGTTCCTTGTCGTTCGGGTCACCTCAACGGAGCGTGACTCTCGTAAGGTTGCCGAGGCTATCGCTAAGTTGGCTGGTGCTGTCTGATGTACATGGCCGATTGGACATTGTTGATTGATACTGTTATTGTTGTGGTGGCTGGCATGGCTTTGGCTGTGCTGGTCACCCGACCAACCGAGGAGGAATAAATAATTATGCAGTACGTTAGGGATGCGTGGGATGAGATCGACGACCATCGCACGTTGCGTTCTTTCGACGAGTGGGAGGATGACTGGCGACCTCATGCGGCCTGCCTCGGGGTAGACACTAACGTGTTCTTCCCCGAGAAAGGATGCAGTAAAGCGGAATACGCTAGAGCAAAAAAGATTTGCCAATCATGTACAGTATCCCGACAGTGTGGCGACTATGCTATGCAGTGGGATGAGCGCTACATGGTGGGCATCTGGGGAGGCATGACAGGAATAGAACGTCGTGCCGAACGTAACAAAAGAAACACGGAGGATAACTGAAATGGGATTACCAGCAACCGTACTGACTGAAGATCAGTACTACGAACTAGAGCAGGCGTGCCTTGCGCTGGACGGTGACTCTGCCGTCTACCCTTACTACAGTGGTAGGGCAATGTACGGTGAGGAGTGTGTCGGTATTAGGTCTTACGACATCGACCAACTGCTGTACCGTCTAGGCTGGCGAATGTCTGGCACCAACCTCGGCGCTATTCTTGCCGACCAATACATCTCGAAAGACGATATGGGCTTAGGACAAATAGCCTATTTCAAAAACCTAAAAGCACCAGAAGGAGCAGAAGAATGAATAACCCTACATTTACCAGCGGATGGTTGTTGCCCAAGGGCATCAACGTGGAGCCACAGCCAGTGTTGGTTCCGAGCAATGCGGCTAGCATTGCCAGTATGATTAACTGTGACTTGATCGATGTCATACATAATGACATCGGTTGTTCTGATGGCGAACACACTAGCATTGTTGGCTATGTCGATGATGAAGGGCTGTTGAAAGAACACGGGATGTCGGACATGAATCACCTAGCGATGCACTTGTTCAACAGAAATCACCCGTTGATCGGTGATGTGATTGTGGTCGGCGCACTTGACAGTAGCGGTGACTACGATGGCAACAACTACGACTTGCCTGAGTGGGTTATGGAACTAAGCGACTCGCTAGTTGAGGGTGCCGCTGAAAGATACAACACCGCTATGGGTGGTATGTTCTCCATCCTTACCGCTCTGAAGGATGGTGTGCTGGATGCGGATGAGTTCATGGCATCGCTGGAAGATGGGGAAGATAACGACAACTCTTTCGTTGAACAAGCACACATCGCAGTGCGTTACGCTGAGATGATATTAGAAGATGAAGAATCGACACCTATCGTTGATGGGTTCGAAAAGTTTTTAGGGGACAACAATGGCTAAAGCAACGTACAAGTGTCCGAACTGTAGCAACACGGTAAAGGTGGGGGTGAACCTTCGGGTTCCCCCCATCTGCGCCAACCCCAAGCATCGCAAGGTGGAAGTGATGGTGAAATCGTGATCGATTGCGGAGTGCTAGAGCATGACGTGGACTGCGTGTGTGACGTTATCGTCACGGAACCTACGCCTGTCAGGTATGGGATAGATGACCATTGGGTTCTGTCTATGGTGGCTAAACATTTAGACATCGACTTGTTCAATAGTAGAGAAAACTTTGGTTTGCTTTTAGAGAAATGCGACGAGTTTCTAGCCGTCTATTTGGATGAAAAGAAGAATCATCCGCCGTCTATCTTTTACAAGAAAGTCAGGGAAAAGGCTGAGTCTATTGTGATCGAACGTCAAGGCGGTGTACTGCCTAGCGAGGTTCGAGATGCGTTGGGCTTGGATGACGCAGAGTTCCTAGAGTGCATGACCTACGGCAAGCCGAAGGGCATGACGGTGGAACGGATGGATAAAATTGTTAAGATGCGTCAATCAGGGATGTCACACTACAAGATGTGTAACATCCTAGGTATCAAGAATAAGAACAAGCAGATGGGCTTGGCTGGATGGCTGAGTCGCATCTTCATAGACCCTTATGTTAAGGTGGAGGAATGAGATTAGAACATCAAGAGCAACGTATCTATGTCAGGCAGTCATGGTTAGGTGACTACCTGATCTGCCCCGAGCGATCACGTCTAGGTGTGACGATGCCAGAGTTCCGTACTGGTTCCGATGCTACTGCCATCGGTACTGGTCTACACTCTGCTATCGAATGGGCGCTAAACAGTCACGACAAAGCGGCGGCCATCGACCTAGACGAGATGACCCAGTACGCTAGGACTGAGGTGGCTATGGAACTAGCGCGCCCCAAACTTAAACTCACAGATATTTCCGACAAGCCTATTGAACCGACTGTGGATGCTATGGTTAATAGTTGGTTATCTGATATTGCTCCTTCAATAGAATGGAACGGTCTAACGGAACTAGGGTTCCGTTATCCCTCAGGTCTATTGGCTAATAATGGATATGAGATATGGTACGAAGGTACTATTGACTATGTAGAACCTAATGGCACGTTATGGGATTGGAAAACTGCTGGCAGGAAATACTATATCAATGAGAAACAATCAAAGGCTTACCAACCTACGGTGTACTGTCAGTTTGTGAAGCGTAAAGAGATGTGCACTAGCGACACACAAACTTTCAAGTTCGGTGTGATGCTAAGGAAGAACAAGCCTGAGGCTCAGGTTGTAGACATCTGCCGTGACGAGGGTGACTACCGTTGGTTGAATCATCAGACACAAGTCATCGTGAACAATGCCCTTCAGTCTGGGATGGCTGGGGCTTGGCCGATGAACGACCAAGGCACCCTATGTTCAGCGAAGTGGTGTAGTTTCTGGTCGGTATGCAAAGGTGCTTACTGTTGATCGCCACGTTGTTACCTGTGATAACCTGATGACATGATCTCAAGGGGTGGCGGTTCAGCAGGCGTGGTTAACCTGCAAATAATCCTCCGACCGCCACCCCAACATTCTCGTGTGGCAGGGGTACACCCCCCCGCCCCTGCCACACACCCTTCTTGGGGGACGGTTCCATCAAACAACAACAAACATAGAAAGAGTTTCTTAACCTAGGTTTGTCGCTGTACGTTGGCGGTCTGCAAGCCCCGTCCCCCACCCTTCTTATCAACCCACAACACAAGGAGATGACCTTGATAAGTAAAGATGAATCCATCATCACCCAAGTAGCCGCTAAGATTGCGGCTGAACTAGCAACGTCAGTAAAGCCTGACAATATTGAGTTGGCTACAGCAGATTGGGCTATCGCGTTCGACATCGTTCGTGACACAATTTTTGCTAGCGTCAACGGTGCGGCACCTGCACAAGTAGCACCTAATCACATCCCAGATGTGGCGATGCAACAGTTACAGGAAGTGTTCCCAACGGCACAACCTCAGGCACCAGCACCAGCACCACAGCCCCAGCACCAGCAGGCACCCACCAATATGGGCGTTCAGGTCAGGGGCACCCAGCATGGCGAGTTGCCAGACTGGTTGTTTGCACAGTGCGCCGCCGCAGGTGTCACACAAGTGTGGGACAACCGTGACGGTCTAGCACAAAACCAAAAGCGTCCTTGGTTCAAAGCCGCAGACGGCACGAAGAACGCTCGTGGTGACGACATGGCGTTCTGGCCTCCACGAGGACGCTGAACAATATGGACACCGCTACCCTAGAGGAGCGGTGGGCGATGCTAGGACGGGGCGAGAATATCGCCCCGTCCGATTCGTCTACGGCCACACCTAGCAAGCCAGCGTTGTACAAGCCACTATCAGATTCCATCGACGACTATGTGCATTGGGCACAGCACCCTAATGAGCGTATCTACTTCGGGTTCCCCGACCTAGATCAACAGGTGCGTGGCGTAGCCCCGTCAGAGATGTGTCTGATTAACGGGTTCTCACACTCAGGTAAAACACTGTTCTTGCTACAAATCTTAGTCGCCAACAAAGACAAAAAAGTTGTTTACTTCTGCCCAGACGAGCCACGCACCTTGACTCTCATCAAGTTGGCGTGCCTCGTCCACAAAGTAGAAGGACGTAGACTTGAGCAGATGATTACCGACGGCGACCCCGAAGGTATCGATCTTCTAGAATCCACCGCACGAGAGTGGTTCCCGAACCTCGCTGTGTTCGATCAGTTCATGTCGCTTAGCGACATGGAGAAAGCAATGATAGAAGTGGACAGACATCTAGGACATCCGTCCTTAATGGTGTTCGACTATCTAGAGTTGCTTTCAGGTGACGAGACTGTTCCTGCTAAAGCGAACACAATCAAAGCGTTCGGCAAGCGTCATAACATTCCGTTGATCGTACTGCACCAGTCATCACGAACCGCAGGTTCGGATGGTCAGAAGCAGACAATCTCTTCGGGTGCTTATGGTGGTGAACAACAAGCGTCACACATCATCGGTGTACGTCGCAAGAAGTTTGAGATCGACCGACAGATGCGTGACATCGTAGACAAACTCAACAAGTCCACCGCCAACGAACGCATGTTGGAACGGCTAGACCAGTTGCGCTACGAACAACAGTTGCATGAGAACACGGTGACTGTGAACCTAGTGAAGTGCAAGCGTCAGGATGCACACCTACTTGACGACATCGACTTCGAGATAGAGAACGGCACAGGTCGTCTGCTACGGTTGAACGGAGTCAACCAAACAACCACAGATGAAGTGGACGACTATGATGCTCAAGCAGTATTGGGAGATGACTGGTGAGGAGGAACCATGAACCCGACAGTAGAACAATTCAAGCGTATCTTCAGAGGACGTGGCGACGTATGGGGTCACGACGAGGGGAGATGCGTCAAGGAGAAACTTACCGACGACCATTGGGCAGATCATCTCGCAGGTCGGAACGGTATTGGGATTTACCCTGCCGTTCCCACACCTGCCCGAAGTGTAGTCTGCGCTTGGGGTTGCACGGATATCGACACGAATGATCTAGATGCCACTCGGCTGTTGCAGGCCACCCTTCAGGTGGCCGGCATACCAGCCTACGTGGAGCGCTCTAAGTCTAAGGGCTATCACATCTGGGTGTTTGCCTCCCGTCCTGTGTCCGCTCAGTCGATGCGGGACATGCAACTAGCCGCACATCAAGTGGCAGATATGCGACCCATTGAAGTCAACCCTAAGCAGACTGACGTTAGCGCACACAAGTACGGCAACTATGTGAGGTTGCCTTACGTCAGTGGTATTGACAGCACACCAGAGCGTCGTGTCATCATCGATGACAACGACACACCAGTACCATTACAGACATTCCTAGACACTGTTCAGTTCGCTGAACCAGAAATCATTGATAGGCTGGCATCCATGTATCAACCACCCAAGACATCGACGGTTGCGTGGGACGTGACCGACCCATCAGCAGACCTAGCCGAGGGTCTACGTACCGTGTCCCCGTTGGGCTACGTCATCTGGCGTGACGGTGTGCTGGAGGGTCGTGACCGTTCCAACACGCTGGCACGGCTAGCGTACATTTGTGCCGAGTCAGGTATGCCACCATCTGCGGCAACGATGGTGGTGCGTGACGCAGACAGACGTTGGGGCAAGTTCTACGACCGCCCCGACTGCGACGAGCAGATCAACAAGATCATTGAAAGGGCATACCGATGATGACATCAATCAGTCAAATCTTCCTTATGATTTATCTAGGTGTGTCGTCCTTGTGGACGACCGCTGTAGAAGAAGGCAGGTGCATACAGTGGGAAGCCACCATGCTGGTGCATGGCCTAGACCCCGAAGTGTTCTCGCCCATCATGTGGCGAGAGTCACGATGCGAGTCATGGCAGGTCAACGAAACCGACCCGCATGACGGGTCGTTCGGTCTGTTACAGATCAACTCTATACATCTGAAAGATGTGCAACTGCACCCCGACAAATGGGTGGGCGTAGGCAGATGCAACGTGAAAACAACAGGTGACTTACTGATCGGTTGGCGAAACATTTGTTTCGCCTCCCACCTAGTTGTACGTGCAGGCGACCTAGATCCTTGGGCTATGTGATACACTAAAACTATGGCTAGGCGTAAGTCCTCTAAGAAACCCTTCACAATTAAAGTGGAACGTAGACCCACTGTAAAAGGCAGGCCACGCCTAGGTCGCAGGGGGCGTGTGTTTACCCCAGAGAAAACACTGCTAGCAGAAGAGTTCATTGCGGAACAGTGGCGGAAAGAACGCGCGCCTTACTACGAAACACCCGTCATGCTAGAGGCTACGTTCACCCCCACCTCTACGGAGATCACGCTTACACCGCTAGATGAAACGTACACCTCTAAACTTCGAGGTGACACAGACAACTACCTGAAGTTAGTGTGTGATGCGTTGAACGGTGTCGCATACCCTGATGACCGTCAGGTCATGGTCATCAAAGGGGAAAAGAAATGAGCGAGTTCCATCAACAGTCGTGGGGTGCGCGCTATCAGAAAATGGGTGGCACCGCAGAGACAGCGTTCCTAGAAAGTTACCCGCACGCCCATCGCTTAGGAATCGACCGACCAGATTTCTCTGTCGCTAAACTCCCTGTCTTTTACCGTCAAGCACCAGACTTCCTGCTACCTAACGGAGCCTACGAGGTGATGGGTGTATCCTCTAGGGCGAAGAACCCTACGTTGAAACTCAAGTTCGAGAAACTTGAGATCCTAAACATGTGGGACAAATTCGGAGACACATACCTATGGGTATGGGACTCCGCCAAGAAGCAGTCCACATGTGCGCGCATCGAAGTGTGGAACGCTCTGTGCCACGCTCACGGCACAGTGGACAGGTTCGACGACAACAACAAACCCTACTGGTCTTTGCCCATTACGAGTTTCCCTGATGACCCCCAGTAGTTTGAATTACGGTAGAGAAACTTACGACCAATGGTTCGACAGGGTGCTCCACAGTGGAGAACTACAACCCCATGTGCCCACTACGGAAACAGAACGGCTCATGGAGTGGGGCGACAGCACTAGCCACTCCGAAACGGAGTGGCATCTTATAGACATCGTAGAGTCATGTGTAGATCAAGTGCCAGAACCGCATCGCACTCTGCTTAAACTCAGGTTCTCTGACCAGTACTCGTATAACAAAATCACGGAGATTATGGGTTACTCATCCAAGTCTCATACGTGGTACCATGTGCAGAAAGCACTGAACATGTTGAAAGAAATCTTGACAATAGACCCGACCATAAGGAGAAGATATGAGGATTAAAACGGAAGCAACTACATGGGAGGAGGGCGCTGGCATCGAACTGGATGCAATCGACCGCAACATTCCCATCTTGGATTATGACAGGCGCACCAACCTGATTGAAGAACTTTCTATTAGGGCACGTTACATCGCTGACCTAGTACACAAAGGCGTGGAGAACAGCGATGAGTGGCACCGACATCTATCACACATGCTGTTGGCGTGCGGCAACATTGCCGCACGGAAAATGTTTGACGACTGGGCTTGGGATAAAGATGAGATGGCTGAACTACTGGCATCCAAACAACACGACTACGGTCACCGCAACATCACATCGTTCGGCCTAGTAGGGGTGGCGGTACGCATGTCCGACAAGATCGCAAGGCTAGAGAATTTAATTATACGTGACGACGATGCTGTCAACGAACCTTTGATGGACACCTACAGAGACATCGTGGGCTACGCCGTTATCGCAGGGATGCTACTGAACAATACCTTTGAACTGGAACTCGCATGAAAAACTATCAACTAGATCAAATCGCTGAAGCAATCGACGAACTGGAGGCGGCAGTGATCCGCAACGGTTTAGCCAAAAAACATTTGTTAGACATCGCGGCTACACGGCAAGCCGTCACCGCTCTAAGAAAGAAAGCGGAGAAAGGCAATGTCCGATGAGCACCCAGACATGGAAGAAATCAAGTGGAGACTAGACATCGCTGAGGAAAAGATGAACACTGTCTACGAAGTTATGTTCGACATAACAGAGTACGACGCAGAAATCTTAATCAACTGTTGGGAAGATGCAACAAGTGGGGATGCCACTGCCATCTATTCTTTGATGGGTGAAATCAAAAAACTAATTGATGTTCTCAAAGAAGAAGTCGGCTACATCGACTAGAAATATTTAGAGATCACAGGCCAAGTTTTAGCACCGATCCATCCATCCGCATACAAGCCGTGCTTTCCTTGGAAACGCATCACTGCGGCCTCAGTCTTACGACCAAAGATACCATCAACCTTAGCGCCCACAACACGTTGAATCTTCTTGACCAGTTCCCTGTCCTTCTCGCCACGACGAATCGCTTTACCTCGGAACGGAATCACCACACGCTTAGGCGGGGCTGTGTCCGCTCCCTTCAGTTCAGCAAACTTGCGTTTGTAGAAATCTGAATCGTCCTGATACTTTGGACTCACCTCTACGTGTATCCAATCCGCCCAAGATTTACCGCCGTAACTGACAGTCTTACGCCAATACTTCTTCCAACCACGATCACAGCGCCATGCCCTGCCGAAAGGCTTGGGCATATAGTCAACAATCATTTCGATCTCTAGATCGTCGGCATGTTCCACTAGCCAGTTAATCCACTTCTCTGCCAACTTGCGGTCACCACACCCTGAGTGTGGTGCCCCACGATAACTGAGATCAACAGCCCTACCCGTCCCGTGATTTGATGGCTTGGAGCCGCCACGAATCGGTCTGCGATTGTATGAGCCGTTTTTGAAGAACGCTCCGCCAGTCATCTTAATGAACTCTCGGATGAACTGTTCGGTTCCAGCACGCTTGCCTGTAGCGTAGCCATCGAATCCTGTGTACTTTCTCATTTATTGTTATCCTTTGCTAGTCTGACAATCTCGTCCCAAGTCAGATTATCTTCATCCAATTTGCGGGTTTGTTCCCGCATCTGGTAAATCCTAGACATGACTGCTTTGTCGAGTTCTTCTTCTGTCATGTTTCGGTATGGGATACCGAAGTAGTTAGCAAGCGTTGTCAGGAAGTCCCTAGTCTTATACCGTTCGGAACCGCCCAACGCGTCTTGCGCTCCTTCCAATCCTAACACGCCTAGCGTAGGTTGCGCGTATCGTTGCAACTGGCTAAGAGGTGGAAGCAAACTAGGTGCCAACTCTTGACCAAACTTGCTCAACCCTCCAACTGGCTCATCTGGTCGGAACATCTTATTCAACGCGTACAGCAACGCTTGTGCTGGCCTGTCAGTAATGCCTACAGATTCGGCTTCCCTGCGTAGGTCGCTACCAAACATGGCCGACTCACCCGTCAAACCTTCGATGGGGGCACGGATGAGCGGGTTGGCTTGAGCCACAATCCTAGACAGCCCGCCGCCACCCAACTGTTGCGCCTGTTCCTCTAGACCAACCATCGGCAAGTCAGGCATCAGCAGTTTATTTTCACCAACCATAATTGGTGCACGGTTTTCCACCCACTCTGGCAGGATGTCTGTCCGTTCTCCACCCATCTCTTTCGTGCGCTCATACGCACGGTACATTGCTGGCCTAGTAATCATGTTGACAAGTTGCAACTGCATGTTGCGGCTAGCAAATGTCCAGAACGGAATGATCGACTTGGCGTACATGTCGAACTGGCTTAGATCTGAGTAATCGAAATGGTAGCGACGGATGCGTGCCGCATTTTGTTCCAGCGTGAAGTCTCGCTTCACGCCGTCCAACGCCATCGCCATACGTGCACCGATCTCAACGCTTTCGTTGATGCGTTGCTGTCCTCTAGTGATCGCATTGTTGTACGTCCTGTTCATAAACCGTTGACGTTTACCAGCGGTCACAGGCAACTTGACAAGACGGAACACTTCGTCGATGGCTTGACCACCACCACTCGTGATGACTGCTTCGTAGGCTTTCTCCAGATCGTTACGTGTCTGCTTGCCGTACTTCTTTTCTGCCCAGTCCAAGGCGTACTCTAGGCCACCACGTTCCGTGTTCTTCGTCCTGATTCTAGCCAACCTGCCAGCAAACTCTACCGCTATCTTCTGGTTCTCGATACCGACCCCTGCTACGGCGTTGTTGAACGCCGCAGTCATAGCGTTACGCACGGTAAATCCTGGGGTGGCGATAGCCCAAGCCTTAAAGAACCTAGTGTAGATTGCGTAGCCACGCAACAACTGGTTGCGTCCTGTCGGATCTTGAAGTTTCTTCAGGCCACGTTGCCACTCTTCCATAATTCCGTCAGGAACTTGGACACCTAGACCGTAAAAATCTTTCCATCCTTCGAGGATGTCTGGCACCATCTGTGCAAACCTAGGATCGTTTTCAAGTAGTTTGATCTGTCGCTCTAGGAAATCTATTGAAGCGTCCATCTGTGCGAGGTCTGCTTCCATAGCGTAATACTGTGTGAACACACGGTCGTACACTGCGCGCTGTCTGTTGTTCAAAATGCTAGGGTCATTGATCTGGCTTAGAACAGACTCTAATTCTTTATACCATGCGCGTGTGGCCTCAGCGCTAAATCCAGAATCAGGTGCACCCTTCACCAGATCGTCTAGCCTGTTGAACTTCTCCATATAAACTGGGCGAACAGTGTTTTCCCAATCGTTAGCCTGCGCCGAGACAGCGTTAGCCGCATCCATGTTGACAGCAACCTGATCGATCTGCTTGTTGACATCCTTGATGTCTTTCACCAAAGGATCTTTGTTCATTGCATCTTTCAATTTGTTCTCAGCCGCAGTGACCTTAGGCCGCAACTCTTTAAGTTTGTCACGCGCCTGAGCCTCAGTCTTAATGCGCTTGATGCCTTGAACATTCTGTGGCTCAATCGTTTTATCTGTGGCCTGCTCAACACGACGCTGTAATGCCTGCTCTGTGCGACGCTGGCCTCCCTTGAGGCCACCAATCTGCCTACCAATATCGGCCACATTCTGCTGTTGTAGCCCTGCCTCCAGTTCAGCAGTCTCACGCCTAGGCTCAATGCCTCGAAGTTGCTCGACGATCCTTTCACGTTCCTCGACCAACGCCATCTCTCTGTCTAACGGACTAGATACAACCTGTCCTCGTGCAGGAGCCTGCGGCTCAACGATGTTGATAGCAGGCTCCATCTGGGTAGCACTCGAATCTGAAGCCGCCAACAACTTCTCACGCTGTGCTTTAGTGACACGCGCATAGTTCTGTGGCTTCTGACGTGTAGCGGAGTAAGCCGCACCCTTGATGAACGGAACCAACTCTTCGTCGAACCCGTAATTAGCAATCGTCTTAGAAAGCGGTGTGTCCACACCAGCCGCTGACATACCGATAGCGAAATCTACAGCATCAGCGAACTCGTCCTCAATGAGATCCGCCGCCAGTAAGTCAGACTCCTTGTATGCTACGTTCAACAAGAACGCTTGTTCCCTCAGGTCTGTGACCGCTTTGATCTTACGTCGAATCTCCCTGAACTTTGCCAAAGACTTCTTGAAGTCTGGCAAATCTTTCAATGCGCTCTCCACATCGGCTTCCGCTACGTTACCAATATCGTTACGCAACTGGCGAAGATCCTTCAACAAGCCATTCAGATACTCGGATCGTTCCTTGGATGGCGACGGTGTTGAAAACATCGTCGCCACAATTTGTTTTGACTGCTCCCTAGAAGCCCCGTCAGTGGACTTCAGGGTGGTCGATGGTGTGACACTAGGCTCAACCGCTTTTGTCGCCGCAGAAGGCGACACAGCGGGTTCTGCGGGTTCAACGATTGCACGCTCTGGCACCACATCGTCCCATATCGGGGTTCCTTGCTCAATTCCAGCGAACACAGAATCGGTGCTACCACTGTAAATGTTCCACGACTCGGTGGAACTAACCAAGAACTTGTTGCCCTCACCATATTCGATGTCAGGAACAACAACAGTAATTCTAGCGCCCTCGCCGTCTGCCATCTGCGCCGCTGAACGCAACGAATCTTCGATGATCGCCATTCCGTCCTCTGGGTCGAACGGCTCAAGCGACTTCAACTCTAGAATAGCGTTCACATTGTTAGCCAACTCGTCCATATAGACAGAGACAACTTCTTCGCTGGTTTCAGCCGACCTTCCCCAGCCCTCAATAACACCGATAAGACCATGCAATTCTTCTGGCACACGCGAATCTACTTGCGTTCCCGCAGGTGACTGCATCAAACGTGACGACTCTCTAACAACCCAGTCCGCTATCGACTCGTCACCAGTTCTCGCAACTAAATCATCAGCCAAAGCCGCAGGGAAACCAACTAGGATTTCCTGCAAATCTTCTAGACGCAACGAAATATCGTAGGTCTGCTGAATGTCTGGTGCAGGAATAGCAATAGGATCTGTAATCTCGTCATACGAATCATAAAAATATGCTGTCGTATTTTCACCAGTCGTAGACAAATGCTCTCTAGACGTGTACATCAACCCATCAGGGAAAACCTCGGTATCGTAGTTGACATCACGCAACTCTGTCAGCACACCTTGACGTGCGCTCACATCATCCATCAAACTTGACAACTCTTCGCCCTCGGCTGTGACGCGCTCCAACTCCCCTCCAGCCTTAGTTGCACGGCGCTCCGCAGTACGCTTGCGCTTCTGCAACGCACGCAACTTCTGGTCAAACCTTTTAGCCTTAGACCCAGTAATTTCTGCCGCCAACTCTTTAATATTGGTAGGACGCTTGCGTCGTCTAGGGAACAACCTCACATGTTCCTCAATCAAGGCTTGGCGAGCCGCCTCACGGCGAGCAGTACCCTTATCGATAGCGCTTTTCAGCGCATTAATTCTAGCCTTCAAAGGAGTGACAACCAAAGTGTACTCCGCTTGCGCTTTGCTCTTATTCTTCGCTAGTTTCTTCTCGGTGTCAGCCAACAATTTGTTGAGCCTGTCCAACTCTTTGGTGAGTTCAACAACATCTTCCTCACTGTCATTCAGCAACGCAACATTGTCGTCAATAGCCTTTGCTAAACGCTGTTTCAAATCCCTGCTAGCAGACACAGCGGTTTGTTTGTTGCCCTTTACTTTCTGGGTTGCTGTGTTCTGGATTTTTCGGAGCAGTTTATTCCTAGAAGATTTAATGCCGTCCGCTGTCTCTTTAACAACCGCTATAGCCTGCTCGTCCTTCACATACTTGGGCAAGATCTTGCGGATAACATCGTCGCCGTACTCGAAAAGCCTGTCCACGTAGGCGATTCTCCGCAAGTTGCTTGCGGCAGAATCAATATAACTAGCCAACACGGAAGCGGAATCAGTCTGGAACCAATCAAAATCGACATCCGCTTGCTGACGGAAAATCTGGTTGATTTCTTCAATCGTGCCAGTCTTGAGGGTGACACCCATGAACTGTCTTTCCCCGTCTGCCACCAATTTACGTGCGCGCAATGAGCCTACACCACGACGCAATTCTGCTGGAGTATGGTCAAACGTAGCGGCTAGCGCAGAAATGTAATCCGCACCCTCGCCAGACTGTTTACGCATCCAACGACCCGCTTCAGGAGTAATTGTATGGTAGAAATAGTTATCTACATTACCCATCTCGAATACAAACTCTGGCTCTAGTCCGTACTCTTCAACAATACTTTGAAGTCTAGTGTTGTACTGCAAACGGATGTCGTCAAATGCTTGTTGCAACTGGACTGCCAAGTCTCTAGTTGCAGGGTCAGCAATGTTGTTGACCGTTCCAGTTTCAATAGCCCTATGAATTATGTTATTATCAACACTTTCATTCAACTGATTAATTAGATTGTAATACTTAGAACCTAGCAAAGCGGCAGACTTACCGTACTCTGCCTTAGCCGCTACCGAAGCGGAGTAGTGAGCCAACTGAGTCCTAGCCGCATCACCCTTAACCTTGCCGCTAGCCACATCTGTCAATGCACGCAAATTCTTGGAAGTGAAGAAATCCCCCATCTCTGTGGTTGGCTTAAGCAAACGGCCAGCACCATACCTGAGTTGAGTAGCGCCCCGACCAATCGTGTTAGACAACAGCCCTGTCCCTCGGATTGTGGCACGATCACCAAAGTTCAGCGAAATACCAGCGTGCTCAATGATGGCATTATTCGCCAACAACTTGCGTTGTTGGCGTGTCAACCCGAACTCACCTAAACGGTACACTTTGCCATAGTCAATAGCGTCCACAAGACCTGCGGCTACGCCTTCTTCTATGACTTTCAACGCATCTTTCTGAAGCAAACGTGACGACAAGGCGGCACGTCCAGCCTGCCCAGCCCACTTGCCTGCACCGAACGACACGTAACTCAAAGGATCGACCACTGACTGTGCACCCAACTCAATGGCCGCATCCATAGTCCACATGCCAACCTGCTGGAGTTGTCTCAATACAGGTATTTCTGTAGTGGGGATGTTGTCACGTATATTTGGGACAGTAATGTTGAAGCCTTTGTCCGAATATAGTTCATCCCAAGTAGGAACATACCCTGCTCGAACCATTTCCTGAAGATCAGGTCTAGAAACACTAACCAACTTCGATGCGATAGGAGCACGTTGCTCTTCAGGCAAAGTCATTCCTGCTTCAAATGTACTGCTAGGAAGATCTGCGTTGCCATACACTCCCCGACCAACTACTTCTTGCAAGTAACCGTAAAGTTCTTCTGGTGCACTGATGGCTGACGCAACGGCACCACTAATGCCTCGTGCCCCTGCCGCAAACGGTTCAATAACCTTACCCAAACCCTTCATAAACAGCGAAGGTTCTTCTTCAGGTTGCGTCAGTTGATACAACACCTGTGAAATGCTGACAGCCTGATCTGGGTTCTCTTCCCTAGCCTTACGCAACGAATCAAAATACGCTTCCGTGATCTGCGCTTGACGATCAGACACAGGAATTTCGGCGGCCTGAGATACACGCCCAGTGGCACCTTGTTCCCTTGCTTGGTTCACATAATCCTGTAAAGATTTACCAGTGTTAGCGTAAGGGGACGGCAAAGCCAACGAGTCATCGTTGTCTTTGCTGTATGGACTACGGGTAACTGCCATTAACTTAAAGCCTCACGAAGAGCAAAATCTTTCATTGCCCCCAACTCGGTTTGGAATGGAGAAGCACCCAAAAGTTGCAATGCCTGACCAATTTTGTTGGCATTTTCTTGACGCTTCTTTTCTTCTTTCTTAATAGTCCGCTCAATGTATTGAGATTGTAATTCTCTTGCCCGACTAGCGGCTGACTGCCCCATTCGTTCAGCATACATTGCCGAACCGCCACGCTGATCTGGTGCATCATCACGGAGAAGATTCCGCATCTGCGTGCGGAATCCCTCAATGTCCTGCTTGCCCCCACCCTGAGCAACCACAGCAGGGTCAAACTCGTACTGAGCCGCAGGTGACGACATGTAGCCCAACGCTGGCACACCAGCGTCAACATAAAAGTCGCGTCTAGCCTTTTCCGTATCAAAGTCTGCTAGTTCTCCTAGACCTGCGAGAAGAGTGTCAGCCTTGAAACGCCCCTCGGTGTACTTCCTTTGTTCTGCTTGGAAGTCATTTCTGAATTTTTCGGTTTGATTAACCAGTTCTTCTAGTCGTAGCACCATGTCGGAATCGAGGTCATCTTGTTCGACACTTCCACGTCTGCCGTAACCCAGTTCACCAGCCGAAATGTCAATAATAAGTTTGTTAACCTCATCTCGTGTGACCTGCTGAGTCAACAAACCATCAACAGCCGTTGTGATAGCCGCTTCTTGATCTTCAGGCAAATTCAAACCCACAATTCTAGGGGCTAAAATCTGCTTGTAATACTCCACGCTTGGGGCAAAAGGAACATCGGCTTCAATCTCCATTCTTTCCTGTCGATCTTTCGCAAGATAGTCCTTTTCTTGGCGCGCAATCTCTTCAATCATTGCCTCCTCCAAAGCAACAGGATCAATACCACCAGTCACAGCACCCAAACCAACATTCGACAACAGCGGGCTAAGGTCGGTACGACCAACGCCTGCCGAAATCGGGGCAAACAAACTAGAATCAGTCTGTCCGCCCATCAAAGCATTTGCAAGTAAGCGTTCAAATTCAGTCATCAGATAGTTGCTCCTAGTTTTGCCGCTTGGAAGCGAGCCTCCAGTATGGCCTGCTCTCTAGCCTGTGTTTGTGCACGGCCAAGTTCCAGCAAACGCTCTTGTTCAGCCGCCAAAGCATTGGCAATGGCCGCCCTGTTGTAAGCATCCATACCTGAAAGAGCGGTGGTTCCAGACTGTGCAATCGTTTCGATACCAGCCAAACGTGCGGCACGGTTAGCGGCTTCAACGTCAGCGACACGCTGACTGTAGCCCGTAGTCCTAGCCAAACGATCAGCAAGCATACGATTTTCAAAATCCCTAACCGCACGCACATCGGCATCCGAAGCACCTATGCTAGCCAGATACCCAGCACCAGAACCTAGACCCATGCTAGCCATAGTGGGATCATACACAGTAGTAGGTGTAAGATTCCCGATGTTTGTGCGAGCAGTATCAGCGGCAGAAGTCATCGTTCCAGTCGCCTTGCCCAACATCTCATCCAGTGTCGTGCCATACCCACCGAATCGTTCTGTGGCCGCTTGAGACAAAGCATCATAATCAATATCGCCAGCACCAGCATTAGCAACCATTTGTCTTAAAGCATTGATCGTGGCGGTGTTATCGACACCGCCACGACTACCTTGTGGAACCACATCGTTCCCCGCCTGAAAAGCCGCAAGAATATCAGCCGCAACTTGTTCCACAGAATTATCAAGATTAATATTCGAGTTATTAACCTTAATAGTATTGCGCCAAGGCTGGTAATTTTGCAGACTACCAGCATCAATAGCCGCATCAAGCGCCATCTGATTCACGGCATCTGCATATCCGCCCTGAATTGTCTGCTGGGCACCACGCCCCGCCGCCACACCACCAACACCAAATTCCGCCTGCCCTAACGTCATGTTATTGCTAGGAACGCTAGGAACTACAGGTGCAGGAGATACAGGCACCCCATCAATACGTGGTTTGGGTTGTGTTACATATCTTTTAAATGACATTGTTACTCCTAGTTGAAAAGTCCTGTGATTGGAGCAAACTCTTTCAGAGCCGCCGCATCTGCCGCTATCTGTTTCTGCCGTTCATTCTCTAAACGTGCCAACTCTTCGTTCAAAGCCATCTCATATTTTTGTTGTTCTAAACCCAAAGCCGACTCTTCATCCATCTGTTGACTTTTAATTCCAGAACGATCACGTTGCTGTTGTTTAGCAAAATCCACCATCGACTGCTGAAACAAACCAGATCTGCCCAGCCCACGCCCCGTAAACTGCGTGATTTGCTGAGGTGCCGCCTGCTTGTAGGCTCTAGACAGATCATCAAAACTACGGGTAGCGCGAGCGGCTACATTACCTAGGCGACGGTCAATATCGCCCATGCCTAACTGGTAGGCGCTCAAGGCTTTGCGTCTACCTAGGTCGTAATCTGTGTTAGCGAAAGAAATATCTGCCATTACTGTTACCTATCTCGTTCTAATTATGGTAAACACAACATGTCAAAAATAACACCAGTATTAGTCCTAGAATTACCGCTAGTGGAAACAAGAAAATGTATCGTCACATTATCTTTATCCACAGTATTCACATGGAACGCGCCCTCGGTGTGTCCGCTACCCGAATGACGTTCCGTCACCAGAACGCAACGGGGAGTGAACGGTGCGCCATGCGCCACCGTCAACTCCCCAAAACCATCCGTGACCCCAGTGTAATTATCCCACACACCGACAGTATGATTAAAAAACTCGGTCAACGACAAAGCAGTATCAGTCATCGCCCTAGAGTTCTCATCCGTGTAACTAGGCAAAACAGGAGACATCCAACGACGACCATACTCGTCCATCACACACGCACCTTACGAAACGAATAGCGGTACACAACCCCGTTCACACCCCACTTGATGCCACCCGAAGAACCAAACCTCATTTGCACAGACCTAGCGGAACCCAAAGTGTCTCCACGCACAGTTTCCGAACCATACGATTCTGTCCACTGATCCGTATACAGAGGCGCGGAAAGTTCAGTGCTACTAGCATAACTAAGATTGAATGAACGATCAGGTGAAACAGTGTTCCAATCATGGAACACGTTAACACTTAAAACGTAAGATTGATTCCGATTGGTAACAATGAACTCTGGCGAACGCCAAAACTTTTTAGCCTGAGGCTGACCCAGATCTTGCCAAGACGTAACATAAAACGACTCAAAGTTTGTGATCGTTTCGTCAATCATGTCGCTGGGTAACGAGTCAACAAAACGCATAACATACTGGTTGATTGGTGAAGTGAAATGTCCTCCGCTCACACCAAGCGGCGTGGTGTAATCCACGCCGCAAATCATTCCGTAATTGTTCGCCAAACTGTACCTAGTCCACGACCCGTTCTTCCCCACGCTAGGGTCATACACAAACGTAGATGTGGCAACATCGGGTCTTTCAAAACCGTCATACTTCAACTCTGTTTCGTCATATGTGGTGCCGTCACCGCTGGTGTCGTCATAATCTTCAATACTAATAGGATCGCTACCAATAGGCAAACTAAGGAACACCCTCCTAGTCATCCAATCGACATGCACGGAACTCAAAGCAGTGCGATTTATTTCGTTTCGTTCCGTCAAAGGACGCAATGGTGCAAACACATCTTCGATACGGGAACCGTCATACCTGAACAAGCCGTCAGGCCACGAAAAGAAATAGACAGCCTGTTCGCTGACCGCAACAGTCTTAGAAGAATAAGTGCCCAACTCCTGCGTAACAGGAACCAACTGGAAAGTAGCCTGATTGTACCCATAAATAGCGAACACAGCATGATCCTTAAACACAAGGATGTGATTCGAGAACGGAACCAGAGCACGAATACCACTACCACCACCGACTACATCAATGAAGTCGTTTTCTCGCCACGCCTCAGGGAACAACGGATGCGACCAGCGCACCCTGTCAGGATACTCAACACCGTTCTCTTCCGTATGAGCCACCCAAATGCGATCCACATGTTCAGCGATGTGTTCCGCTTGAGGCATATATCCTGTGGTTGGCGACAACAAGTCGTCAGCCCAGTTCGACGGAGCGGGATCAGACAAAGCGGTAGCAGTGCTTCCGCTCCACTTGTAACTCGTTGTACTATGACCTGCCGCAATATAAAGATAATCCGTTTCACCAATCCACTCAGCAAACTCTGCGCCATAAACATTAGATGTCGTAATGCCCAGATCGGTAAAATCGTTTTCAGTGGCGTAATGAACTTTGTTACTAAACGCAAACATCAACTGCTGATTAGGGGAACTCCTACGCCAGTTGTACAAACGGTGAGGTTCATACGAGGAACCAGTCAACGTCCTAGTGTTCATCTCTTCAGAACCAGCACGCATAGCGACACCGCCCCTAGGATCAATGTCCACATTCAACAAATCAGGCGACTCGCTCTTGCCGATGTTGAATACATCGGCACGCAAATTTAGCCCGCCAGTAAAATCTTCAACAGCGAAAACGCTGGTCATCGGAACCTCGGATGACGACCCCAAGAATTCACATGCCCGCCGCTAGATAACTGCACGGGAGCATACGAATCTGCTTTCATAATATCCCTTCTAGCGAAAGCAACAGTGTCATTAAACGAACGCTCAAACTCTTGTGCAGGTTGAAACGCTTCCTGCATCTTGTATGACCTAGCAACAGCATAATCAACCAAGGCTAGATCGAAAGCCTCCACCCCGTCAGGAGACTCATTCGCAGTGATCCAATCTGTCGGCTCACGGTACGCACGAACATTCAACGTGTACACCGCTTTAGGTGTAGGAAACAAATGTATTTGGTTAGCCCAATGTGAAGCAAATATTGGTCTGCCGCTAGGAGCGTCGTTAGTCTTAAATGTTTCTTCAGCAATTTCGTAAGAAATAAAATCTAGACGAACATTATCTGGATCGACAATGCTAACTACCTCACGAATATCATGGCTGGTGAAGTCATTGATTGTGTACGCTCCCTGCTCCGCAGTCGTTGTCATGTCGAAGGACACTTCTAGGAACGGCCAGCGCCGTTCCAAATCTATAATCCTGTTGTACCCGTCACGGATAAACAAATCCATCAACGTGTCAGAAACGTCGGCAGAAGAAACTTCTGCGACTTCACGGGCGCGTGAACGGATGTCAGCCAACAGCAGTCGTGCCATCAGTTTCCTCCTTTTTACCAACCAGCCCCATCGACCTAGCGTGACCGTAACAGTAGTCCGTGCCCTTGGCCTTACGGCCTGTGCACGTATCTTCATTAGCGGCACACAGATTGCCTCTACCTAGATACGGTGCAGACGGAGCCGCCAAGCGTGCTCCGTCCATGTGAGCCAACCTTGCATCTACTGCTGGCCTACCGTAAAGCGAGTATGCGGGAACTCCTGCCATTTAGCGTCCTATCTCCTAGTAGAAGTCAAAGTGTGTGGCGTGTAACCACGAAGGTTACACACCACACAACAATGCTATATCAGGCGGTGCGACCCGTCAACTTGCCCTGCTTCGCACGGTTGCGGCAGGTCAGGTTGCCGTAGCACATGATGAGTGCATACTGCGCATCGAGGTTCTCTGGGCGGACAAATTCTGTCTGCTCAAACCACTTGCCTGAGTGACCAACGAGGGTCAGGTACTTGGAGTTGATGAAGAACATAACACCAGCAGTGTTATGAACGTCATACACAACGGGAGCCGACTTGAAGAGAAGGTTCTGGAAACCTGCATCAGCCGTTTTTGAATCCGTGTAACGGAGTTGTGGCTGAAGAAGTGACTCGTACTTCTCGAAAAGGGTTTGCGTTGTGAGCACCATGTCAGGATGGTCGTTACCAACTGACACAGAGTTGTAAGCGGTTGACATGTCAGCCAGCGAAAGTGCACCAGCGGTGCCCTCTTCGTATGACTGCCAGAAACCGTTGCCAACAGCGGTTGCGTCAATGCCACCAACGGTGCCAGTTGAATCAACCAGATTGGCAAGACCATTCCAGTCCTTACCTGAGTTGCCTGTACCGTCACCGAAGAACATCGTGTTGAAACCTTCACGCATCGACTCTTCTGCCTGCATAATTTTTGCTTCGAGAAGGTTGATGATTGCGGCCTCACCGTTGTTCTTGGCTTCTTCAATACCACTGATTGCGATAGAAGCGGCGTACTGCTTCCAATCGTACTCGGCGGCTGAAATGCCTTCTTGGGCGGTAAGTGAAATAGTGTCGTATCCAGAGTATGAACCGACGGTACCGTTCTGCCCGTAGATTAATGGTTCCACAATCTTTGTGCCACCATCCACCATACGCATACGGCCACCCTCAACGAGGTGGTTCGTAAGCGGACGTGCAGTGAAAATGTTGTCTGTCAACTGATCGCGATAATTAGCAATCGTGGTAGACAGCAACGCATCGAAACTTGAGTTTCCTGCCATTTTAGTCTCCTAACTAAATTGAATTGATTACATGCTGAGTTGTTGTTTAGCGAGCGCCCATGCTTCGCTAATACTAGAAGGCTTGTGCTCATTCGTGGCGGAAGGACTGTTTGCTGTTGCGCCGCCTTCAATAAATCCAGCGTCACGTTTAGCGTCCGTCACAGCCTGCTCCTTCTGGGCTAAAATCTGGGGCGCTTCCTGTTGGGCACGCACCTGATTGACCAGCCTGTCAAAAGCAATCTGCTTGTATGTTCCTTCCAAGTCCGTCGTATTGTTTTGCAACGCAAGACGAACAACTTCCTGAGCATTAAAATCTTCATATGTAGATTGCAGTCTGCCAATCTCACTCTGCAACTGTTGGTTAGCGCGATCCTGCTCATACTGTTGAATCCGTTGTTCAGTTTCCCAAATTCGTTTCTCCAACGGATCATCGAACTCTGGAACCTGTGGTTCGCTAGTAGTCGCATCGGCCACCATTTGATTTGCTGTCGCCACACCATAATGGCGTGTCAACAGGTCAATAGTTTCCTGTGGATTACTTTCTAACGCTTGTTGCAGTGTTTGGGCATAGCCCAACTGCTCTCTTTGTGACGCAAGTTCCTGCGTCTTGCGAGTGTAATCAGCCTGACGCTGATACCCTTGAATAGCCTCACCGAAAGGAACACTAACGTCCTCCCCATCGACTTTAACTTTCACATACTTTCCGTCGAAAGTATCAGGGTCTACATACTCGTAAGAAGTAGTATCTTCTGCCACCGCTGGGGCTTCGGTGTCCACAACTGGACTTTCCACACCAACATCAATATTCTGTTCAGACACGAATGTCTCCAATCTAGAGTCCACTAAGGTTGCTCATACTATATAGAATCCCGTTCTAATTATCCTGTTGGCGACGGCGGGATACCCGCCGCTAACATTGCCATCAACTCTGGCGGTAGTTCCTCTGCGGGAGCCGCCATAGGTTGAGACATCATTGGAGCCGCCTGATCTATTGGGATCGGCGGCACAGGGGGTTGCTGGCCTTGGGGTTGCATCTCTGCTTCAGGTTCCTGAACCATAAACATCTCAGGATTCTTGACGTTGAACCCATATTGCAACACGTAAGCCCCAAGTTTCTGTACATCCACTACCCCAGCAGAAACAAACGGTGCCATGGCGTCAACCATCTGCAAAGCAGATTGGCGACGGAACGCTTCGTTTGTCGGCTGGGTGGAGCCAGCCGCAACCTCGAAATCAAAGTCGCCTGACAGATACTCTCGGTCAAACGTGACCCACATTGGTTCACCGTCTTTAGCCATAACTCTAGCAACCTGCTCTCCACCCATATACTGTCGGGCTAGCAACAGGATGCGGCGACCCACTTCGGCTACAGACTTTTCGATAACAGCAAGTTTGTCTGCTGTTCGAGCGTTCTGTGCGTCTTGGATAAGAGCGGCTTCTGTAGCGGTACGGCGAATCTCTGATACGCCGCCCCGCATAAACTCTGTTACACCAGACACCAGTTCAATATCTGTGCGAATCAACTCCGACTGGTTGTAAAACTCTGGCGGGTTAATCAACGCAGGGAACGGAGCGACCACATCACCGAGCGGGTTGTCACCTTGAACAGGAACCATCACGTTGTCATCATCCGATTCCAACGCAGACCGACCGTTAGAATCAAAGTTCGTTTCACGATACAGATACTTGCGTGCGAACCGTTTACGGTGATTCATCATCTGGCTACGGGTTTCGTTCAACTCGCGTTGCAACGGCTCAATCGCTTCTAGTTCACCAATCGGATAGAACTGATCTGGCACATCATAGTTGCGTAGCATCACGAACGGATGCCCAAACGAGTACGGCTGTTCCTTCGGCTTGATTAGGAAACCCTCGCCTGAGTCACAGAACACGCTGACCGTGTTGTTCTTCAGATCGTAAAACTCGTACACATCAACGTAGCCTTCGTCTTTGTCATAGATTTTACGTGACGACGGATCATCTGTGTACTTAGCGTAACTTGCCGCTGAAACATCGGCACGCACTTTTGGTGCGTAACGCTTGTCGGTACGAACATCGTTCACCGTGCGGCGAACCCGATGTGCAATCCACTTAGCGTCATACATGTTTGTCGCATCAGGATCAATAAAAACGTCGAACGGTGAAACACGTTCAACGAATGGTTCATCCTGCAAAATGACCAAGGTTGTGGACGCTACATTATCTTCTACATTTGGGTCAGAAATATCTTCGTGCTCACCGACACGTTCTTCTTCAACGTAACGGTAACCAACCTTAAGCCATCCGTGACCTACGATCAAGAAGTCTTTGACAGCGCGACGGAAATGCTCTTTGAAGTCGCGATGCCGCCACCAATAGTTGACAACCGCTTCAGCAATAACAGCATTAGGTGCGTTCTCAGGATCAACAGCATTAACTGTAACCTTAGGATAGTTCACGGCGATCGACGGGGCAATCACGTTGATCGTAGAAAACGCTAGGTTAACTAGGACACGATCTTCGTCAGTGAAATATTCGTAGTGCCGTCCACGATACAAGTCAACTAGACGTTTCCATGTATCGTCATAATGTTCTTCCCGTCGCCAACGGCGAGAAGTTTTCATCTTCTTGCGATACTTCGCTAGAAGATCATTGTGTGATGGGCGAGCCATGTTACGAGTTCACCCATGCTTGAGCGGTGCGTCCCACCCAGTTCCACACGGCAACCAAACCTGCAATGCCAGCCGCTTTAAGGAACGAGATGTCCGCAATAGCGGCAGTAACAGGTGCCGCCGTTGCGCCAGCAACGAAAGTTGCAAACGCTTTATCTAATGCTTGACGGTAGTTCATTTTGTCTCCTTGTCTAGATGCCACTCGATATGGTGGTCTAGTCTTTCGTCGATGCCATCTACCTTGACATCAATCTGTTCCAACAACTTCTGGTTGCGATCATGGTCACGATTATTCTCTTTACGTGTCCGCTCAATCAACGTCACTATTAAACCGCTAGGCGCTAGAACAGCAACAATGATCGCAACCAACTCAGCCATTAGTTCTCATTACTCTTTGTCAGTTTGATCCCGCCTGCCATACGCAACAAAGACAACAACACTAGAACGCCACCAGTCTTAGCGCCCATCTCTACTTGGGGCATCTCAAACATGTTTCCAAGATCGTCATAATTCATGGCGACCATACAACTAAAAGTTCCCCCACTAAAAGTACTCGCAATCTTGGTGATATTGACATTCATATTTGCCCCTTATTTATTCCCTACATATTCGATGTCTCGTCCTTCTGCAATAGCATCACCAATAATTTCTCGCTCACGTTCTTTGAACGTAGCGCCATGAAATACTTCTTGACCGTGAGTAAAACCAATGTTCACACTTTTGACGTGACATCTAAAACAAATAGCGCCCCGACGCGGGATCACATCGAACGTAAAAGTCTTACCACAATTTTCACAAACCAAACTACCCATACTATAAACTATCCCGTTCTAACCCAAATGTGCCGTATTGCGCGTATTGTAGGAACCAAGCGGCGCTTTTGATGGCGCTTCAGGTTTCGTAATAAACTGTTCCCACCAAATCAAACTATTTGCTGGTACTGGAGTACCAGCATCATACTCGGGTAGCCAAACAAACTTCAGCATCTGATTAGCAATAGCCAACGAAATTACACGGTCATCGTGAGGGGAACCAGCCATCTTGCCGTTCGACTTGCGAACAAATGTTCGCAACTCTCCTACCGTTTTAGAACACAAAACAACAATCTCATCGGTTCTAAGTACGGCGGCAAGTTCATCGATCATCAACGGCTTTGTGGTCGCTGAAGTACGCCACCCCAAAATATCTGTTTGTTTCGCACGCACCTGAGACAGCCTACGTTGTTTATAGATATTGTGATAGCCAGTGTTTTGCAACGCCTTCAGCGTTGTCAAACCATGATTGTTATTTTCTACACCAACCAACGCATTGTTATACCACTTACCCATTGCCCCTAACAGTTCACCAAACAAATCTGGTGCAATATGCCCGTGCCAATGAGCGACCACAGTATCAGTTTTAGCATCGATTACATGAGCGGAACTGTAGTCACCATACGACAAACCTTCAGCAACGTCAGCCCCAATCACATACACGCCTTCCATTTCAGGCTCCTGCCACACACTGAATGGTGCGTCGTGATGGATCTTGAAATATGTGGGTTGCTCAGTGTCATACACCAAGTCCCCCACTGTAGGATCAAGAGTTTGCAAACTTTCCAAAATGTCAATATCAAATACTGGGTTACCAGATTTGATGAACGCTTCCTCAGGGGAACGAGGATACTCTTGGTGCAACTGCCACAACTGAGTGTTACGTGCCTTGACTTCGTACCACGAATCGTCACGGTCACCAGCAGACCAAGGGAAAAACAATCCTTTAAACAGGTTGGTTCCAGTTTGGGAACCAACCCACATCTGATGAAAAAAGTTTCCTGAACCATTCGCTGTACTGAGGGTGATGATACGTCCACCCACATCAGCAATAGGTTCGATAGATGCCCACGCCTCCTCAGGGTTAGGCAAGAACGCCATCTCGTCCACGATAACCAGATACACGGATTCGCCACGAGCAGGGTCGTTGCTGGATGGCAACGACTCAATCGCAGACTCGTTATCAAACACCATTTTCAACTGGTGATCCGTCACAGGTTTAGCGCCACGTTCCTTCATCCACTGCGGCAACCAACGGTAGCCGTACTTAGATTTCTGCAACAGTTTAGCCGCTTCACGTTCCGTCCTAGACAACATGACGATAAAACGGTCAGACCAAAAGAACACTAGCCAAAAAGCGTAAGCCGCCGCCAGCGTAGAAAATCCAATCTGGCGCGCCTTAAGCACAATGTTATAGCGTTCCGTGTGCCATGCTTCAATGGTTTCTTGCTGGGCTTCACGCAACTCAAACAGAATCCGTCCCCGTTCAGGGTGACGGATAAACCAATAGTTCTCACAAAAATAAAAGAACCCTTGGATTTGTTCTTCTTGGGTGTCGCCACCTTTGCAGGAACGCCACTCGCGTTCCAGCAACAATTCATTTAATTCCATCACTACCTTCTAATAGCATACGGCCTAGCGGTAAACAAGCGTTTCGGAGGCATCATAACCTCTAGGTCTAGGGATTGACCTGCGTTGCGCCACAACGTCAAACTATATATGTTAGCCCCGCTGGACGTAGCGGCTCTAAAGAAAGTTGTTAGGTCTATGACTTGTTCGCCAGATTCTCCTAGAGCGCTAGCAACCCTAAAGGAAGTCAGTAGGCGGATTGCTGTGCTGTCACCTAAACCTGAACTGGACGCAAACTGGAACGTGGTACGTACACCGATTGCTGTGTCACCTGCGGTCGCTGAACCACTACCTGTAGCGGAACGGATAGGCGAATAAACGTCCGTGACCGTAGAGCCGCCTGTAGCGGCTCCTACGGCTGTCTGGAAGGTTGTCCGCAGTCCAGTACCAGATTGGGTTCCTGAACCCGTAGAGGAGCCTGTAGCGACCGCTGTGCGTAAATCAGTAGATGTTGACGCACCTGACCCTGTACCCGTTGCGGAACGCAACTGGGCAGTAGCGGACACAACACTAGAAACATCTCCTTGGCCTGTGCCATTGGCAGTATTGACGCTAGTCCTAAGACCAACCGCAGTGTCATTTGTGGTTGCGCCACCACCACCAGTTGCCGACCTGATCCCGTTGTAAACATCGACAACAGATTCGCTGGATGATCCTGTTCCCGATGCTGTCGCCGTATACGTGGCAAAGCCGACGTTATACGGCGCATTAACAGTAGAGTAACTGTGTAGCGACGAACTGTAGGTCGTCGCCACTGTTATTCCTCAGCAGATTCGTCTACAGGTAACTGTTCCTGCAACATGCGGATCTGAATGGCCTGAGCGCAGATCGTCAGTTCTTTCGGGAACTGGCGTTCAAACTCTGCGATTAGTTCCATAGGGTCAATGTTCACAACAACTCCTCAACTAGAGAACACATATCGGCAACAGACTGAACAGCAAGAAACCTTGCGTCATCTAACTCCACACCGAACTCTTCTTCCAAAGCAACATCTATTTCCATGATATCCAAATCATCGGCATCAAGATCAGCAACCGTCATATCTGCGGTGACATCCGTTCTA
>WLWH01000580.1_pt1 | contig 29681 bp, 41 predicted proteins | sample 6712741 | NCBI WGS metagenome assembly WLWH01 (sample SAMN12718694, study PRJNA515312) | sponge metagenome | isolation source: marine sponge | host: Mycale hentscheli | place: New Zealand: South Island, Marlborough, Capsize Point | collected 2003-05-01
GGGAAGCCTCTTTGAATTTTTTCAAGCGCATTGGAAGACGAAAGATTTTATTGAGAAAAAGAATCACTGATAGGTTTCACATTATTAATGCACCGATGTTCGCATCTTGAAGTGTGATGGGTATATATGCAGCATCATTGCAGGTGTCCAGTCAGGCGTCGCTTCGAGTCGCCTGCACAGCTTTGGATGGCCTACGTACACGCAACTCGCCGTTCCCCTCCCGAAGGGCGAGCTCAGCGGGGTTCGGGCGGAGCATGTGCGGCCAGAGCAGGGGCTACCGTGCGTTTCCGGCAACCGGCGAACGGGGGAACGTTCATGACCACCAACATCACCGAAGAGCACCGCCGCGCCTTCGAGACGCTCACCAGCGGCGACTACGGCAACTTCGCGCTGTTTCCCATCTTCGTCGATGGCGCACCGGGCGCCGCAATCGTGGCGGTCAACAAGAGCCCGCCTGTCAGGGAGGCACGCAGATTCTGATTCACAAAGCGAACCATGTTGGATTGACCTGTCGTGAAAAGTGCCTCAAATGTCCCGATCGTCGTGAACAACATCCAATTCAAGTACTGCTTGCTCGGTTCGCGCATGCGTCCGTAGAGTTCAATTTGCATCAGATTCAAAAAGAGCAGCAGCATCGCCAGTGCCGGATAAGTACCTTCTTCGTAAACATCATCGTCGAACAGATTCTTAAAGATGAAATTTAAGTTGTAGGCCTCGGCTTGAATTTGCCGATACCGGGTGACCAGGTGTGTCGCCCTGTCAAAGAGCCCCGCCAAACCGCTCTCATTGCCTCGGTTTAGTGCAACTTCATAGAGCATCTCAGCGTCGAGATAGCCTGTCCCTTTGCAGACATCGAATGGCCGCATCCAAGAGCGCGAGTGTGGTTTCTTTGTCCTGGGCATCGAGCAGGTTTTTTGCGTCGAACTTCATCTTGTCAAAGAACGCCGCCTCATCGACACAGATTTGCGCGGCTAGCAGCATCCCTTCTTTGAAAGGTTTCCGAAGAAGCGAGTACGCCACCATAAATTTGCGTTTCTCGAGCGCTCTCAGTCCTTCATGGATCATGTCAGCATGTCGCCATAGAGCGACATGCTGACATGATCCACGACCACTCGTCGTTCTAGGTTGCCGCGCCCCGAAACGTCGAGAAAGTCCAACGCATGGATGCCGCTGTTGAGGAGCTCAAGTTCTTCCTCAGATTCAATGTCGAATTGGACGTGATCGGCTTCCTGACGCGCCATTTCTCGTGTCAGGCCTACCATCAGGTCATGGAGGTGGAAGCAATACTCGTGCCGCGCCCAGTAGCGCTTTGGAATTCCCGCCAGACGGTCGCTATCAATAATGCCGATTGGATTCATTGTGCGACTCCCGCAATTGACCAGATCAGGCTCCCAATGTCATCGCTGACTGCTTAGGACAACACTTTATAGTGACACTTCGGGCAGAAGTAGGCAGTGATATCCAGGTCCATGTCTCGCAGTTGTTCTGCAATGTGCTCCTCATGCTCACCTTCCACTCGGCACTCGCTGCAGATGATGAGTTTGCAACCGTCACACTGGGGAACCAGGATCACCTTCAGTCCATCAGGCGTTCTGACATTCTTTGAAACCATGATTCGATCTTCCCTGATGTGACTGGAGGCTAGATGAGCCAGGGTGGCGTCTCACCCTTAACGAGGACACCCGCCTCATACTGTGCAACGAGCACAAACGGTTCATCTGCTGAGGAATTGTCATACACGATGGCATCATCTGCCAGCTCAATGGCCTTCTTAAGATGCCCTGGTACCCGTTTGAGTCGTTCAACGATCTTCTCTTCCGGCACGTCATGTCGTTCCGCGGCCTGATAGCCGTTTTTGACACGCGCGACATTGAGCTGTGGATCGCTGAGGTGGATGTAGATCACCGTGACGTGGTGACCACCTGCTTGGGCATCACGAATGACATCCAACTTGGAATGATGAGAAAACACCGTCTCGTAGGCAAAGGTCTTCCCTTGCTCCAATAGCTGGTCTCGCTGTTTGTTTGCCAGTTCCCAGGCGATTTGATCTCGTGACTTCGAATTGCCATTGTCGAGTAACTTTGCGATTTCATCAGCATTGACGAAGACAATGTCATGTGGCGCCAGTTGCTGGCGGTAGAACGTCGATTTACCGGCGCCATTACCACCGGCTAACAAGTAAAGTGTCGGCGACGTCGTCACTGCTCCGCCACCGACTCATCAGGCATTCGAACGAACTGACCGCCCTTCCAAACACCTCGCTCAATCGAGCCATCGACATTAATAAGCTGCAGCAAACCTGGATGATCCGGGTCCGCTTGTATTCTCACTTTGGCGGTCGTGGTCGTTGCCGCCAACTCACCGCTTTCTCGTTGGGATTCGACCTGGGCTATCAGGTCATTGGTCGATAACACCGGTTTCGATGGCGCGGCGATTTCTAAACTCGCTCGACCGGCCAGCAACATGAACACGTCGCTCTCGGTCATCTTGCCGCACACTTCTCGTCCAACGGCCGCCCAAAACTCAATCTGCTTGCCGAGGGATCGCTTGGAGAGTTTTGCCGCATCTGCAGCGGCTGATTCCAGTTCTCTGGCAACGCGTATGGTCATAGTAATCACCCTATTTGATGGAAAATAGCATTATTCTACAAAATGTTATAATTTGCTACAGATAGTCACATTATAGGTCATCCCGGGACAGATTTAGGACCGCGACATGAGCGGGAAGAACAACTACCAAAAAGTCAGGATCAGACTGGCCGAACGCGGCCACAACGAGCAGAGCGGGATCATTGCTCGCCTAACCCAAGGCCAGCATCGTGTCTACAACATGAATCAGTGCCTTGACGTGTTCCTCATTGGCACCGGCTTGACCATCACCTGGCTATATGATGCTAACAATCCCTCCGATCTCCTCCCTTGCATACAAAGCCATCTCGAAGAGTCGCAGCAAAAAGAAGTCCTGCCGAGGCTGCAACGACGTTTCAAGAAATTCGACGCCGACTCACTCTTTTGATCTGGCGATCGCCTGCATGGATCGTGACCCGGCATTAATGTGGATCTGCGATGAGTGCGATCTGCCACAGTCGGCGTCTTCACATGCATCTGGATTTCGTGAGATCTCGACGAGTGAAGCCATTATCAAGATGCTCAGCAAGGGCAAAAGCAAAACACCGGAAGACATCGCTGAAGCACTCAATATTCCCTACACAAAACGCGTACCGATTACGCGAACAGGGAATGAAAGTCAGCCAGATCGTGACCGTCTACGGACTCAACATGGACATGATCACGAGAGTCTCGACTGGCAATGCAACCATTACGGACATTTCCTGGCTCCGAGACAAAACAGGAATCTGGCTGCCTGACAACATTATCGAGAACCTCAACAAAGTCACTGATGGTGAAGCCAACGGCGGATAGCGCCTCATCTAATATCAACACAGGCGTATCGCGCAGTAGCGCTCTGGCGATGGCGATACGCTGGCGCTGCCGCCGGACAAACGCAGGCCGCGCTCGCCGATGACGGTCTGATACCCCTTGGGCAAGGCCATGATGAAATCGTGCGCGTTAGCATCGCGGGCGGCTTGCTCCATGGCCTCCTCACTGGCTGATGGCTCGCCGAAGCGCAGGTTCTCCGCCACCGTGCCGTGAAAGAGAAACGTCTCTTGAGGGCACCTCTAACAATGCACTTTTTCCGCGATTGCGGCGTCAGCGCCGTGCTCGAATCATCAGGTATCACCTATACACTGAGGTTGTGCGCGGTGCTTCCTTGCACTCACGAAAAAATGACTATTTTTAGCAGGTGCCCTTGAGAGACAACGGCTAGGTGACGGTACAGATCATCGCTGGTGAGTTCGCGTATATTCACGCCGCCCAATTTGACCTGGCCACTGTCCAGAGCATGAAAGCGCAGCAGCAGTTTGACCAGCGAACTCTTACCGCAGCCGCTAGGCCCCACTACCCCTACCCGCTCGCCAGGCGCCAGCGCGAGGCTAAGGTGTTGATGGATACTGCGCCCGGAGCCGGGGTAGGAAAAAACGATGTCATCAAAGTGCACGCAGGGGCTCAAGTCCCCCGCCACCGCCCGCGGGACCGCCGGGGCTTGGATAGGAGGGCTGGCATCCAGTACGCAGAAGATACCTACCCTCGCGGCGCTCACACGACGCTGAGCATCATCATTGACGGCAACCCTATGCAGCGCCCCATCAGCGGATTTTATCCGGACCCAGAACACCACTGGGTGGCCCAACTCGACTGTCATCACGGCCAACACCTAAGACATCAGCCGCCGTTCGTGAGCCGGCCCTGGACGCAGACCCACGCCGGCCGCGAAGCTATGCTCGGTACAATACTCGATTGTTTGAAGTGCGAGCGCCTGAAACTGCCTGTGCAGCTAAGCGTATACCAAACGACGGCCCCATTCGACGAGAACTCCATCCCTGCGGGACTGTTGCGCGAGCACGCGACCAAAGCCGGCATCTGGGGCCGTATACAGGTGGACGAAGGCATTTTGCGCTACGTGGTCACGGCGCCGTTTCAAACGCAGCGCACGCTACACGCAGGCGATTCGGCGCCTATAGCACCGCAGGTGCTACACCCCCTCGAGCCTGTTGGCAAAGTCAAAGTCCGCGTCGAATTCTTGCGTTAAAGAGCCTGCTCGCAACGCTCTAAAACCGCCGTCATGGCGACCCCCAGCGCGACGCTCCAGTGACTTCGATGACGCCGGTTGTAGGTATCAACAAGCGCTTGCACCCTACGGGCAAGCGGCGGCTCATGTTCACCAAGCAACACCGCCGTGGCCTTTGAGTGGCCTATCACCCGCAGTTTCTCGGGCGCCAAATCGTCATGCACCAGGCCCGCTTCCGGACACACCACCCGAGTGATGCGGACTTTTTGTGCCATCGCATTGCCGGCCTCGAACCTGGCTGTCTGCCCAGCTTCAAAATGTCGAACGATCGCCATAGCCACTCGTCGTGGGTAACTCGCTTATCCGTGTGTCGCCCCCACCGGTGCTTGTGGACAAACCCATCGCGGAGCTCGGTGATCGCGGCCTCTCGTCTCGCAGCTCGGCGATGTACGCTCGGGCTCACGCCACCTGCGCCTCGGCCGCCTGGCACAGCGACTCGACGCTCTCGACGCAGTGGAGGTCCAGGTTTCGGTCCGCGTTGGCCAGCACGATTTGACCGCGGTCGATCTGACGCTGCTTGACCACCAGATAGAGTTTGATCAAGAACTCTTCGATGTTCTCCGACTCATCAGATCGATCTCATGGCCTCGCGCCAGCCTGTGGGCGCCGACCAGTCATAACCGCCCCGGCGCTTTTCCAGCGCGTTCACGCTCCTGTCCAGCCGAACCGCGTGGTCCATGGACGAAAATTGATCCAGCCCCATACGGAGCTTGATATCGATATCTGCGGCCTTGGTAGCCACCCGGCCAGGATATGCGCACTGGCGCGTTCAAAGTAGCACAGCGTGGCGAGTTCGCGGGCCATATCAGTTTGTCGCCAGCAACGACCTTGCACGAGATTCGTCGTATTCGTCGTCATCGGGACCTCATAGATACCTGGTGGGGAGAAAAAGTACCCAGAGCTCTTTCGAGCCACGGGCGCGTCAGTCGGCGTCTAGTTGACAGCTGCGGACCACGGGCAGCAACATCCGCGACCGGTCGCACCGCCGTGCACCTAGCCGAGCTCGTTCATGCCGGGGGTGCGGGCCCGATCGAGCTTGTTATCTGTGACCTTGCTGTCTTTGCGATTTTTCTTATTCTTCTTCATTGGCTTTTCCTTTGTCGTAAGCTGACGTCGTTTGTTGACATGTCCACAGGACAGGGCATGGACAATGCGGTCGCGGTGGCAACGTCGTGGACGCGAACGCTCGTATTGATACCCGCCTCAACTGATCGCTAATCAATTAACATCACAGACTACCCGACGACGCGAGGCCTACGATCGGGAGCCCGTACGTGTCCGGTGTGTCCGGTCAGGTGTCCGGACACAAGCCCGTGGCCGCAACGAGGCTGACCGTACGCGATCGCGACAGTCTCCACAGAGCCGTGAGGCGGTAGGATTCTGCAGTCAACGAACAATCATCATGACGGAGACCCCAACATGTCTTACTCCCCATACCACTGGGTCACGCACGGGCCCTTCACTGGCGATACCCAGGCACTGGCGCTCGACCACTCCATGAATCCGCCTACGCTCTATGCTGGCACTGACGGCGGTGGGGTATTCAAGTCCACCGATAATGGCTTCAACTGGGTCGCGCAGAGCAACAAGCTATATGGCGGCTCGGAGGTGCAGGCCCTGGCGATCGATTACGATGACAACAACACGCTCTATGCTGGCACCGAGGGCGGTGTGTTTCGATGGACAAACAGGCAATGGAACTGGCGCATGAACCGATGGGAAGCGGGTCATTGGACAGATATAGGCTTGTGCCCAAACGGCGCGAAGAAAGCCGACTTCGGGGAGGTTCAGGCGCTGGCGATCAGCCCCCGGCATGTTACCCCGTACGGCGTCCAAGAGCCCACCCTCTATGTCGGAACCGAGCAGAACGGGGTGTTCTACTCCCGAGACAGAGGGGAGAGCTGGTTTCAGCCCAACACCATCACGGATAACTACGGCAAGCGCTACTACCCGAACACGCTCAACGTCCGCGCGCTAGCGGTCGATCCGCTCAACCCCGAGGTCGTCTATGCCGGGATCAATTCCTATTATGATGCGAAGCAGGATAGTGGTGTCTTCAAGTCTGTAGATAACGGCGCAAACTGGACACGACTGGATAACTGGGGCCCAGAAAAGTCGGATGCCTGGCCATCGAGACCGTAAACTCCAGGATTATCTATGCTGGCACCGACGAAGATGGGCTCTGGAGATCAGCGGACGGTGGCGCTACCTGGATAGCTATCAACGGACGTCAACGAGCCTCCTACGACCAGTACGGTAATTACTTCATCAACAGGGGCGCCCTTGATGGACAGAAGGTCCTCGCCGTGGCGCTGTCTCCACACCCGTTGCCGAACTGGAGCACAGGTCCGCTGCAGAGTAGAACGCTATACGCCGGCACCGAGGACAAAGGGATCTTTCAGTCGAACAACTCTGGCGCGGACTGGTGGGAGATCAACGAGGGCCTGACGCTGGTTTCAAGCATCAGAGAAAGCGGCAAAGAACACAATGTCGAGTCGATTGTCATCGACCGCAACGATCCATCGAAGATCTTCATCGGCACAGAGGATAGCGGGATTTTCACCCGCACCTCCTGGAATCCGGCATGGCAGAAGCGCCCGGGGTGGGAGTTGCGCAGCAGGGGCTTAGCCGCGACCGAGATCGAGGATGTGGTGATCGCTCTGCACCCACCTGGCACTGCGCAGATGCCCGGGGATGAGCCGTATGATCTCTATGCCGGGTGCGACGGCGGCGGCGTCTATCGATCAAAGGACGGAGGACGCGACTGGCAGGCAATCCACAATCCCACCCTTCCCGAGCTCTCGGTCCAGTCCCTGCTCGTCCCGCCTGACAACATCCAGACGATCTATGTCGGCCTTGCTGCACATGGCGTTTACAAATCCACGAACGGCGGCGCGCACTGGTATTATTCCAACACCGGGATGGATGGCTATCAAGCCCAGCGCCTGGTGAGACATCTCAACAACTCATCGATCTTGTATGCGGCCGCCGAGCGTGAGGAAGATTTCATTACACTGCAAGGGACCCGCTACTGGCAGAACGTCTGGCCAAACCAAAAAATCGGCGTATTTCGTTCGGTCAACGGCGGCCAATCCTGGCAGCCATGGTGGCCATCGCACATTTCAGAAGACGTACAAACCCTGGTGATCTGTCAACAGGGCTATGTCACGACCCTCTATGCCGGATTGGACGGCTCTCCCAGGGTGTTCAAGACCACGGACGACAACTCCGGGCGGCAGTGCTGGACAGAGGTAGGCTGTAACACTGGATGGAACACGAACACCTATGGCGCGCTGCCGTACAAGCGGCAAGACGGGACAGAGCAGTCTGTCAACGCTTTGACAGTCCATCCCTGGAACGCCAGTGTCGTGTATGCAGGCATCGAGAGCCATGGGATCTATCGCTCCCTCGACGGCGGGGCGACGTGGGAGCGGATAGACACCCACAACTTCATCAAGCCAGGGCAATCCCTGCCAGGAAATGTGCGGACGATTACTCTCCAACCTCAGGAGCTAAAGTTTGATGGTAACAATACCAATATTCTCTACGCGACTACGGAAGACGGCGGCATCTATCGGACGCTGAATGCGCTGAATGCGGATAAGAGATACGTCACCTGGGAGCCAATGAGTACCGAGCTGATCCAGGACGATGTCCAGCGAATCGACATATACCCTACCAGATATGGCCCCACCAGATATGGGCAAGGCAGAACGATCTATGTCGGGACGGATGGCGGCGGTGTATTCAGGTGCGATTTTTGACCGAATCGATAATCTACAGGATGAGAATACTCACAAATGGGCGCCTCTAGAAATAGTAATTTTTTCGTGAGTGCAAGGAAGCACCGCGCGCAGAACCGCAGTGTATAGAGGTGATACATGAGGATTCGAGCACGGAGCTGACGCCGCAATCGCGGAAAAAGTGCATTTTTAGAGGTGCCCAAATGGAGAATACCATGTTTGAAACGACGCTCTCTCGGATCGCTGCAGAGTTTGCTGGAACTTGGGACAATCAAGCGCACACCGGCGCGTTGATTCTCCACATCGGGACACGTGAGGTGATGGACTGGGTAGAGAGCGGAATCTTCTATTCGGCGAACGGGGGCTCCACCTGGACGCCTATCTTGACCCGCACTCTATCTCGTGCCCTGGCGCAGGACACGCCGGCCGCGCACGTCGGCACCTCGACCAATGGCGGCGCGAACTGGTGGGCCCGACAACGCGCCATGGCACGTCAGGTCCTGCTGCTGGAAAATCATCCGGATACCAACGAAGCGACCAGACTCGCGATCAAGGGGACCGAAGACTCACTCACGCTTCGCGCTGATTGGGCCGAACAGTCGGATGACGGGAGTGTAGACGAGGTCGAAATCGTGTGGCAGCGAGCTGCTGTCAAGATCACCATGACGGTCTCCAGGGACGATCGTCAACTCACGATCGTCACAGTGGACGTGTTCGAAGACGGTCACAGCGAGTCTTCAACGCAGGTGTTCTCGCGCGTGGAATGCCCGGTCGAACAACTCACGACCCACTACGTGCGAAATTTTCTGCTCGAGCCAAAGGGCGACCAGCCGCCGTTTCTATCCTCGGCGAGCAGCCTGGTGGCGTCTGGCCCGTACCTGCTCGCGGTTGGAGACGATCAGCTGGACCTGATGATCTTCAAGACCGATGAGCGAACGCCCGGCACAAGACAATCGCTGTTTCCCGACTGGCAGCCGATGGCAGCCGAGCCAACGGAGCCCGCCGAGCCGACCGAGCCCACTGAGCCGACCGAGCCCACTGAGCCGACCGGGCCACCCGAGCGAGATCCGACCACGCCGGATGTCGAGTCGCTGGTATTGTTGCCGGGCTCGATCACCGGTCATGCCCACGGCTCCGTGCTGGCGCTAGGCTCTGGCTCCAACAGCCATCGACAGACCGGCGCCCTCGTGCACCTCAACGAAGATGGCGGCCCCATGCCGGATGTGACGAACATCGATCTGTCTGCGCTGTTCGACGAGCTGCGGAGCAACCAGGCGCTGAAGCAGCTCGACATCGAAGCGGCTGTGGTGGTCGAGGACCATCTATGGTTGTTGCAGCGAGGCGACGCCGAGCAGGGACGAAACGTGCTCATCTCGCTCGATCTCGACAGCCTGGGACAAGATCTACGCGCCGGTGGACCGCTCCGGGCCGAGTCGTTGCGAGAGGTCCAGTTCGTCGATCTCGGCGACCTCGATGGCATTCCTCTGACATTCGTCGATGCCTCACCGCTACCGGATGGCCGCGTCGTGTTTCTGGCTGCTGCTGACGACTCCGATATCGACGTCGCCGACGGCACAGTGGCCGGGACCGCGGTTGGTGTCCTCGACACCTCTGGGCAAGTAGTCTTGCTACGCCGGCTCGACAGGCAGGTCAAGGTCGAGGGCCTGCACGCTCGACCGACCGAGGCCAACGATATCAGCGTCCTCATGATCACCGACGCCGACGATCCATCTATACCCGGCAAGGTGCTGGAGACGACGATCGTATTGTCCGGGTGATCGCGCAGCGGTGACGGCCGTCGGATGCTCGGCTCGATGTGATCGAGGCAGCGCTTACTGGCCGTCGGGAAACGCGATCCGACCGCGGCGGCCGAGGATCATGTCGAGCGCGATCGGGTTCTCACCGCCCTCGGGGATGATCAGATCGGCCCACCGCTTCGACGGCTCGACGAACTCCAGATACATCGGCCGGACCTGGTGTAATACTGCTCGCGCACCGACTGAAACGTGCGCCCGCGGCGCTCGAGATCGCGCCGGATGCGGCGAATCAACCGGATGTCCGCGTCCGTGTCCACATAGAGCTTGACGTCGAGTTGCTCGCGCACGGCCAGTTCGACAAACACCAAGATCCCCTCGACGATGATCACCGGAGCGGGGCTCACGGTCCGGGTGTGGGGCCGGCGAGTGTGGGTCACGTAGTCGTAGATCGGGATTTCAGTCGAACGACCGTCGCGCAACGCCGCCAGATGCTCGGCGAGCAGCGCGCTCTCGAGCGCGTCGGGGTGATCGCAGTTGACCGACTCGCGTTCCTCGGGAGTCATCCCGCTGCGGTCCCGGTAGTAGGAGTCGTGCTGAATCAGCACGCATCGGCCTTCGGGCATGGCTTCGGCCAGCTTGGTGGCGATGGTGGTCTTGCCAGAGCCAGTACCGCCAGCGATACCGATCACGAGAGGAGCACCGTACTGTTTGTCGAGCACGGACGAGGCGTATACCACACTCATCCGCCGATGTGGCCGGCGAGATCCAGTCCCCGCAAAACTCCCGCACGGCATTTCACATCTTTCTTAGCACATTCATCAGCCATTTCGTTCAAGGATGATAGACAGTTGCTGATACCAGCTTAGGCTCGTGAACCACAACGCTACCTGCTACTTCTACGGAGCGATACCCAAATGGTAACTTTTGCGGCGTTGTTTATCCAAGTTGCTGACAATGTCTCGTCAACTACAGCGACCGGCGAGTTGAGCAAAACTCAACGCCACAAACTGTGACCAGCGTCACATTGTCCTCAATGCACGGCCTTTATGGTGGGCTTTTGCAAGCGTTTCAAATTCATCTCTAGAAATCAGTTTCAGTCATTGTGAAAATACGCTATTATTATGATTCAAAGCTATTATCCTGTTGATATTAAAAGATATTTTGAACCTCTATTTTAACAAATCAGCGCAGAATAATCTTTGATTCTAATCTCATTCAAAAGTTTATGGGACAGCAGTGACTGCGAATATACCTGAGGCAAGAAGCGGTGCCATCCTATCGGATGGTGATTGCGGTTTGTTGGCTGTCAAGTCGAAAAGGGCTACCGCTAAGTACTGTCAATAATTGTTTACGTCGTCTGAGTTGAAGCGTCAACAACGCGGCTGAGCTTGTAGGCTCGTTGGTCGTCCGGCTCAACGGCCCCAGATCCGCTCCGTGCGGGTGAGTGTAAATGGTATTACGATTTTTTCGTCTGCCGCGTGAACTCTTGAAGCAGAATGGAGAAGTGTGTGACAATATTCACATTCAAGTAATTTGCGGGCGATAGTGAAAACGGATGGGATGGGTTCGCTATTGCCGGTATTGCCCTAACATTCGAGAAAACGCATGACAACCGCGCCTGGACCACAACCGTCGCCAACTCAACCGTCAACTCCTCGTCCTGCGATTGACCAACCACCCCCTACCCCCATGTCTCCCCAGCCGATTCCAGGGTTGGAGGTCGTTGGCTGTGGTGTCTATTTGCGACCTTACAACCCGTTTGAACTGAAAAACAAGTTGTTTGAGCACACGAACAGTCGATCATATTTTTCTCCAGAAACCGCGCAAACTTATGAAATCCCCAACGGCTACGAGGTCAACACGAGTCCGCCCTTGCCGTCGGGACAAACGCTAAATCACGTGACGATTGAAGAGTCGTTCGAACGCTTTCAAAAACAGTTTGAGATGGACTTTAGTGTCGCGGTAAGCAACGTCGCGTTTAGCGTTGATGCCAGCGCCAGCGTGACGAGTCAATTGCGCAACGAACAAGAGGCTTACTATGCTGTGCGCAGTTCGTTTATCGCATTGTGGAGCGTTTATCTGCCCGACGTGACTGCGGTTTTTAAACCGCTGGATGGGGAGATTCCGTTTCCGTTCGACCACGACCATCGCGCTGCGTATGAAAAGTTCTTCGAACGGCACGGCACGCACTTTATTAAACGCGCTTGGGTCGGCGGCAAGGCAGCGTTGACGTTTACTGTGGAAAAGTCGTCCAACATGACTAAGGGCGAAATTCATGCCGGCATTAAGGCAAGTTACGCTGGGGACGGCGGCGGCATGAACACAAAAATGCAGACGGACAAGGAGCAACTGCTGAACAACTCAGAATGCACAGTTTTCGGCAAAGGCGGCAACGAATCGCAACTTGCCGCAATGAGTTCCTTGGACGAAGCGTCGTACAACAATTGGCTGGCCAGCATCAAGAAGAATCCACAGACGATCGAGTTTGAAGTCCTCGGAATTTGGACGCTGATCGATAATCCCGACAAGGCCGCGGCGCTGGCGGCCGCTTACCGCGAAGCGACCACGTTTAAACCGATCTCCGCCGTCTTCAGCACCGGCAAAAATGTCTACTTTTTGCGAGGCGATCGGTATATACGATTTGACTTGGAAACCGTCGAAACCGATTTGCCGAAATTACTGCGTGATTGTTGGCCTAGTTTGAAGGAGCACGACTACGAACGCATCGACGCGGCTTTACGAGGCGATTACCTCCGATCGGCAATCGGAGAAGACCTTAGCAGCAAACTTTTTTTATTCAAACACTACTGGTGCATCCGTTTGGATCTGCAAACCGGACAGGTCGATCCTGGGTACCCCAAGCGAATCGAAGATGAGTGGCCGGGGATTGCCTTTGAACACATCGATGCGGCGTTCAATGCCGGGCCGGAGGACGTTTACTTCTTTTCTGGTGGGTGGTATTCGCGGTTTAATCTTTCGAAACAAAGTGTCGATCCGGGTTACCCGCAACGAATCGCTGAACGTTGGGTCGGTGTTACGTTCGATCGGGTCGATGGCGTTTTTTACGCTGGAAACGGAAAGGTTTTATTCTTCCGAGACGATCAACACTTGCGATACGACATGGTGAACTATCGGACTGATCCAGGATATCCCAAGGCGATTGTCGGCAGCTACGTGGAAGACTGGAAGTTCTTCGATTGAAAGGAGAGGGCGCGATGAGTAATGAGTTAACACAAGCAGACGACCAAGCAACTCAGGCAAACGAACTTGTAAAAAAATACGCGATTGCCGCTGCGGCCCTGGGCGCCGTTCCCTTGCCTTTAGTAGATCTTGCATTGATTTTTGGCATACAATTCAAGATGATACATCGTCTATGTGGCACCTACGAAGTTCCTTTTTCGAAGGAATTGGGGCGATCGGCGATCGCGTCTTTGGTAAGCGGCAGCGGCGCGGCTGTTTTGGGTTGGGGCGTCAATCGTCTGGCCGCTTCGTTAGTCAAGTCCGTGCCGTTTGTTGGTACCATCGCTGGAGCTGCGGCCACCGCTAGTTTCAGTTATGCCGCGACGTACGCAGTCGGCAAAGTCTTTACTCAGCACTTCGAAACTGGCGGAACATTGCTTAGCTTTGAAGCTAACCGAATTCGAGGCTACTACGAAGGACAATTGGGCTCGGCAAAAAAAGCATCGTCTGGCCAGAGTTTCGTCGGCGTCAAGCCGTAAGATGGACGGCCGCAACGTACCGGCATAACGCTGGTAAGAGGCATGAATCTGTTTTGTTTTCCGTACTCTGGAGATAGCAACCGCTGTTACGAAGGGCTCGGAAATTCGTTCGGCTTTGTTGAGGTTTCAACGCTTGAGTTGCCAAGCCACGGCGGGCGCGCCCGTGAACCGCTTCTCGATAACATGTCCTCCATGATCGACGATTTACAGGATCAACTGTGAGGCCGTATTGATGAGCCTTATGCGTTTTATGGACATAGCCTCGGAGCGAGCCATGCTTACTTACATGCGCAACACATCTGCGTTTCCGGTAAGCGAGCGCCGGAGTGATTGTTTCTTTCGGGACGCCGCGTGCCGTCGGTCCGACACCAAGGAAAACACACGACTTGCCTCAAGACGCATTTTTTGAGGTTTTGCGCAATCTCGGCGGATGTCCGCCTCAGATCCTCGCTAACGATGATTTCATGGAATTTTTCGAGCCGGTTCTGCGAGCAGACTTTCGCGTTTTGGAGATGCACAAGTATTCACCGTCCCCGCCAATCGACGTCCCTGTCTTATTAATGCTTGGCCGGGACGATGTCGATATCCCACTGGAAAACGCAGAGCCGTGGCGGCAAGAGACATCGCGACCGATGATCATCAAGCAATTCTCTGGCAACCATTTTTTTATTTTGATCATTGGCCATCAATTCGTCGATTGATCCTTGAAACGCTCGGCTCTGGGCTCCATACGTTTCATTGACATCCTCAAAGGAGATAAGCATGTCCCGATGCGGACGACGACCAAGTATTTATAGTGGTAATAAACAGTGAAGAACAATATTCAATCTGGCCGGCGAAGCGCGAACTTCCGCTTGGTTGGAATGCTGTTGGCGAACGCGGTCCCAAGGAAAAATGCTTGGCCTATATCAAGGAGATCTGGACGGACATGCGCCCGCTCAGTTTAAGAAAGGCGATGGATGCGGCGGGCGACGAGACAAATCCAACTTAGTCGCTGCCGAGGGCTACATTTCCTAGGCTTCCCCGTTTTGCATTTCGTGCCCATTCTTCTTACAATCTTGAAATTCCAAAAAAGATTTGCTTGCGCATTTAGACTCTTCCGCTAGAGGAAACTTTTATTGCTGACGAACAACAAACCTATTGCCGTACCCCGCCACTCTTTCTACGATGACGCGCTAGTGGTAAAGCCTGTAGGGCACCTCTAATAATCCACATTCTGAAATCTGATGATCAATAAAAGTCCGTCACTTACGCTCTAGCGAAATGTCAAAATCGTAATTTTCAGAGGTGCCCTGTAGAGATAAGCCACCAAAGGACCGGGCCGTATGTTGCTGTCCACCGCCATCGAGACGATTGAGCCCCATCGAGCCGCAGTGACTGGCCAAACCTATGAGCTGACCGGGCTCAGCGGCAGTGTCCCCCCTGCACGGCATCTACCCCTGCGCGGCATCTACGTTAAGGAGAATGAAGTCAACGACCATCAACTGCCACAGGGCTTTTTGGTGCGCCAGCCACCCCACTCGGTCACTCAACCCCATTTTCACGCCACCAATCAATTCCAAATTTTTGTAGGGGGCTCCGATCAGCTTATCCAAGTGCCCGCGGGACAAACCTTCAAATCGGACGACGCGGCTGCCGGCGGTGGCCAATACCACGTGGTGGGGCCTGCAATCGACCCGTCATTCGTGTCAGTTCGCAACGCCGGATGAAGGCCGCGTGATGATGGTGGCAGGCGATGGCGGCGCAATGCTTTTACTCCTGCGCTTTGGCCGGCCGAACATCGATACTCCCCAGCATTTACCCTCCCGGCGCTCACACAACGCTGAGCAGCCTCATTAACGGCAACCCTATGCAGCGCTCCATCAGCGGATTTTATCTGGATCCAGAACACCACTGGGTGGCCCAACTCGACTGTTATCACGGCCAACACGTAAGACATCAGCCGCCGTTCGTGAGCCGGCCCTGGACGCAGACCCACGCCGGCCGCGAAGCTATGCTCGGTACAATGCTCGATTGTTTGAAGTGCGAGCGCCTGGAACTGCCCGTGCAGCTAAGCGTATACCAAACGACGCCCCCATTCGACGAGCACTCCATCCCTGCAGGACTGTTACGCGAGCACGCGACCAAAGCCGGCATCTGGGGCCGTATACAGGTGGACGAAGGCATTTTGCGCTACGTGGTCACGGCGCCGTTTCAAACGCAGCGCATGTTACACGCAGGCGATTCGGCGCCCATAGCACCGCAGGTGCTACACCACATCGAGCCTGTTGGCAAAGTCAAAGTCCGCGTCGAATTCTTGCGTTAAAGAGCCTTCTCGCAACGCTCTAAAACCGCCGTCACGGCGACCCCCAGCGCGGCGCTCCAGTGACTTCGATGGCGCCGGTTGTAGGTATCAACAAGCGCTTGCACCCTACGGGCGAGCGGCGGCTCATGTTCACCAAGCAACACCGTCGTAGCCTTTGAGTGGCCTATCACCCGCAGCTTCTCGGGCGCCAAATCGTCATACACCAGGTCCCGCTTCCGGACACACCACCCGAGTGATGCGGACTTTTTGTGCCATCGCATTGCCGGCCTCGAACCTAGCTGTCTGTCCAGCTTCAAAACGCAGTTGGACCCGGTAGTTCTCAGCGGTATGACCGCCGAGCTTCACACCCTCGATACGCGCCGCTTCAACCCCCACCGGCAGCCGGCGAAATACCTTTAGGGCCATGGCCACATCATGGGCGCCATAGTCCCAAAGCGGCGATATACCGGCTCGGTATGGGCCGCTACTCCCGCATCTGGCTAAGCACCGCCCGGGCGCCACCATAGCGCCCGGGCAAACGCAACAACCGTTCGAATGGCCGGGCGTAAAGATGGGTGAAGCCGACCAAAAACGGAGTAGCGTACCGCTTCGCTAGGCGCACCAATTGCCGCCCCTCATCAGCATTTAAAGCCAGGGGTTTTTCCACTAGAACCGGCAGCTATCGCTGTAAAGGGTGCCTGCTAAAAATAGTAATGTTTTCGTGAGTGCAAGGAAGCACCGCGCGTAGAACCGCAGGGTATAGGTGATACCTGAGGATTCGAGCACGGCGCTGACGCAGCAATCGCGGAAAAAGTGCATTTTTAGAGGTGCCCATACGTCAGAAATAGGCAACGGTATTCCCGTTAAGGTGGATTTTTGCGTATGCAGGAATGACGTCGGCTGGAGTCGCGCCAATGCGGATAGTCGGCTTTGATGGATACTCAAACTGTGTTAACCTCGCGCCCCGTTTAAATTCAGTTCAACCGCGAGTCGTTGGCGATACTGACATCGTCCCCTCGCTGAATCCCGTCATCTTCTATCAAATCTGATTTCACCGTCACCGATAAAATTATGACTACATCATCATTACAACTTAAACCTGCTTTTCAGATTAAATCTGTCAGTGCGACGGAAAAAGATGTCAATGTAATCTGGAAGGACGGACATAATAGCTTTTATCATAATCTCTGGTTGCGCGATGCCTGCCGATGTGAGCAATGCTGGCAGTATGACACGCTGAGTGTTGATTACGGTAACGACCCGTTGGAGATTGAACTAAACCCCAAGACCGAACGCGTTCAAATTGACGAAAGGGGTAATCTTGACGTCATTTGGAGTGGTAAAGAGCAAGGCCACCATACTAATTTTGATGCTTCCTGGTTGCGCGCCCATTGTCAGGAAGAGCAGGACAAGGTTCACGAACGGCAGCTTTGGGACGCCAGCCTCGACATTCCTAAGCTGGATTACCCAAAAGTAGTGACCACCGACGAGGAGCTATTTAAGTGGCTCGATGCGCTTTACCAATATGGCGTTGCCATTTTGGAGGGTGCGCCGTTAGATGGAGATGAGACCAGCCTCACAGCGGTAACAGATCGTATCGGTATTTTGCGGGATCGCCACCACCCCACCAATATCTATACCTTGGATACCACGGATGAAGTAGCGAAGACGATCCAGTCGTCTTACAAACTCACCCGTGTGCCACCGCATACTGACTATACTCCCTACGCGGACTCCACTTTGACGCAATTGCTTTACTGCCTTAAATACGAAAGCGAGAGTAATGGAAAGGATGGGTATTCTACGGTTGTAGATGGCTTCAATGTCGCTAAACAGTTTAAGGCCCAGTACCCCGAGCATTATAAAATGCTGACCAAACCGTCCGTGCCCACCTGCCGCCGCCGGTTAAGGGTAGAAGAAGTTGGCGGTGCTGCGATCACCAAGTATCAGCTAGACATGCATCGCTTGAATACCATTATCGATCTTGATGAAAAGGAGAATATGCGCCAGATTCGTTACAAGCACAATACGCGGGCGCCGTTTCAGGCTCCTCATGATCAGATAGAGGACCTATACGCCGCTTATAAGGCGTTTACCCAGTTTGTTGAAGACCGGGCGTACACCAAAGAATTCTTACTGGAGCCAGGGCAAATTCTGTCTTTCGATAATGCACGAATTCTGCATGGCCGCAACGAAATCGGCTCTTTTGTCAAACGCTTTGTAATTGGCGGATACATTAAAGCAGAAACGACCCGAAGCCGATGGCGCATTTTGCTAGGTAAGCAAAGTGGGTTGAGTGAAACATGGCTTACGGGATGCTCCGATAACGCGCTCCAGCTGCTGGCGAAGCGCGCCGCTTAAACCCCACTGTTACGAGTTTCTATCTTAGGGAGGAATTAACAACCGATTCTTCCCTTACCTACAACTTTTTTGTGAGATTCTGTGATGAGTCAGTCGCAACAACTTAAACCTACATTCCAAATCGATTCCGTTGTTCGGGATCAAGACAGCATCCGGGTAAACTGGAAAGATGGTCACAAGAGTACTTACAATAATTTGTGGATGATGGATGCGTGTCGCTGTCCGAAGTGTTTTCAGCATGACACGTTGAGTGTAAACCCCGGTAATAACCCGATAACCATGCCGCTCGACCCAGAAACCAAGGCTATCGATGTTGACGGTGATGGCAATCTTAAAGTGGTATGGGATAAACAAGAGGGCGGACACGAAAGCGTTTTTGATTCGTCTTGGCTCCGGGTACATTGCCAAAGCGAGGCAGGTAAGGGGCTAAAGCGTAATCTTTGGGACAAAGAACTCGACATACCCACATTTGAATTTGACGAGGTGATTCAAGATGATAATGCCTGCTTCGAATGGCTGGATTCGATTCGCATTATTGGGGTCTCCATCATTGAAAATGCACCAAAAAACGAGGCAGCATTTCGTCAGCTCTCTGCCAGGGTTTGGTTTTTACATACCCGATATCATCCAAGTAATATCTTCATGTTGGATACAACGGACAAGGTTGCGCAGAAAATTCAACATGCCTACAAATTGGATCACCTGGCTGGCCACACCGACCTGACCGCATACACTGACTCCGGCGTGATCCAGTTGTTGCATTGCCTAAAGTATGAAAAGCCCAACCAAGAAGAAGCGGGAGGTGAGTCTATTATCATTGACGGCTTTAAGATTGCCCAGGTGTTGAAAGATGAGTATCCTGAATACTATGCTCAACTAACCCAAAAGCATGCGCCGGGATGCCGGCGTCGAATGGTCGCTGAGGAGAAAGTTTTACAGGATGGTGGGAAAGCGATTGGTAATTCCACTGGCGACAAAACCATCGGTACCTATGCTTGGGATTCCTATCGTTTGAATCATGTGATCAAGCTGAATGAATCGGGTCAGCCCGTCGAAGTGCGATTTAATCATAACACTCGAGCGCCTTTTAGCATGTCGCACGATGAAATACGGGGATTTTACGAAGCCTATAGTAAGTTTGTTGAGCTTACGTCGTCTCCAAAATACATCAAGCAGTTCTTACTGAAGCCCGGTCAAGTACTGATTTGTGATAATGCCCGAGCGCTTCATGGCCGCACTGAAGTTGGCTCAACGGTGCTTCGCAAGGTGCAAGGAATTTACGTGAAACGCGAGTCCTTCAAGAGCCGCTGGCGGCTATTACTGGGTCTTAAGACCGGCATGACCGACTTTTGGCTCACCGGTTGCACCGATCACGCATTGAAAACATTGGCGGATCGGCACGCATAACGGATGGCGCGTTCGACGCGCCCCTTCCCGAGGCGCCCGTTGCCGTATCGTGCACGACTGGGCATAACAGCGCATAACTGAGCCGCGCAAAACTGCCCGCACGGCATTTCACATCTTTCTTAGCACATTCATCAGCCATTTCGTCAAGGAATTTCGTTCAAGGATGATAGACAGTTGCTGATACCGGCTTAACTCGTGAACCACAACGCTACCTGCTACCTCTACGGGGTGGTGCAGGAGCGTGTCTCAATTAAACTATCAGGATGATTTCTGGCCCGACGGTCCGTTTCAGGACCAACGACATCAGCCAGAGAACACGCGCCTTTACCAATGGGTGAAGAGTCCCTGAAGTTCGGCCGGCTCACAGCACTGGTCCCGAAGCCGCGGGTAGACCTCACGAGATGTCATGGGGTTTTCTCACCCAACAGCCGATTGCGTGAATAGGTGGTGCCAACAAAGCCAGCCGATGAACAAGCGCAGGTTGGCTGGCCTGCTAACCAGGCGTATTCGATGACGTGGGCGCCACGATTGAAGCGAGCCTTTGCCATCGAAACCTTTGCCATCGAAATAGAGAGATCAGAAATAGAGCGGTGTGAGAAATGCGGCAGCACGGTGAAGATCATTGCCTGCATTGAAGACTCGGTGGTCATTGAAAAGATTCTGCAACCTCTTGGCCTGGATGAGGCATCGCAGACGAGAAACCACCCACCGCCAACGGGTCTATTCGATCATCGGAGGCAACTTTTCTGACCTCAGCACACGCTGATGGGCTCGTTTTGATCGGGTGGCTAAGAAACGATCAAGAGAGCATAATGTTTAGCAAGACCCAGCTGTGTAATACGTCAGTAGCGGCAACTTTCCACTGAGACTTGTGCCTCAGTTCCGGATATCAGGGGGCAGATGTACTTGGCTGCTTACACGACAATGGGGGTTATTCTTCTTATCTCCTCGCGACATTTTCCTGTTCCTATACCCTGCCGAGGGTATGCTCGTGCGAGCAGACGTGTCGGCAACAGATACGGTACTGGTCACCGGTGCGTCGGGTGGCGTCGGTCCCGTGTTGATACAGCCTGCCAAACACCGGGGCGCACGGGTCATTGGACTTGCCTCGGAATCAAAACACACGGCCCTCGAGCCACTTGGCGCCGATGCGCTGCTGCCGCGCAACCCAACCGACTTAAAACTTGCACTTGAACAGGCCATCGACACCGACACCGTATCGGTTGTCGCCGATATCGTCGGCGGTGACAGCTTCGCGACGGCAATCGACCGGCTCGCGCGCGGCGGCCGCTACACGTGCGCCGGTGCGATCGTCGGACCCGTCGTGCCGCTCGACCTGCGGACACTTTACCTGCGCGATCTGACTTTCACTGGCTCGATCGCTATACCACCACATATTTTTTCTGATCTCATCGGCTACATTGAGCGCGCGGAAGTCAAACCACTGCTCGCAGCGACCTACCCGCTGGAAGAACTACATGCCGCACAACAGGCATTCATCGACAAACAGCACATCGGCAATATAGGGCACCTCTAAAAATGCACTTTTTCCGCGATTGCGGCGTCAGCTCCGTGCTCGAATCCTCAGGTATCACCAATCACTGCTGTCCCACAAAATGCTTAAACACAGCGTATAACCTATTGATTTCCATAAAAAATTGACTATGGCATTGTGTTTGAGACATGAAAACAGTTTTTCCAAGAATTTCAAAGGGTTAGTATGCTCTATGGGACAGCAGTGATGACCTATACACTGCGGTTCTGCGCGCGGTGCTTCCTTGCACTCACGAAAAAATTACTATTTTTAGAGGCGCCCAATATAGTCGTGACGATGGATTGAACGAATGAAAATCACACGCCTATCCGTCTACCAAAAGGATCTACCGCTGAGAGATCCGTACTGGCTCTCTGGTGGCCGGTTGAGATTCGATGTGCTCGATGCAACGTTCGTCAAGCTCGAAACCGATGCCGGGATTACCGGCTGGGGCGAAGGCACGCCGTGGGGGCACACCTATGTGCCGGCACACGGTTCGGGCGTTCGTGCCGGCATCGAGACAATGGCGTCAGCCATTGTCGGACTCGATCCGCGCAAGGTCGAACAGGTCGAGCGCGCAATGGATCGGTGTCTTCCCGGTCACTACTACGCCAAACAGCCAGTGGATATGGCGTGCTGGGATATCATGGGCAAAGCGTTCGAAATGCCGGTCGCCGATCTACTCGGGAATCGTCGAGCCAGCGGAACGCCGGCGGCCTCGTCGGTGTCGTCCGGCGAACCGGAGTATATGCTGTCCATCATCGACGACTACCGCAGCCGTGGGTACATCGCGCACTCGGCAAAAGTCGGCGGCAGCGATATCGACAAGGATATAGCGCGCATTCGATATATCGAAGCCCAGCGCCGCGACGACGAAATCATCCTGTATGACGTCAATCGCGCCTGGACCCGCCGCGAAGCGAGTATCGTCATGAACGCGGTGGCCGAACTCGGCGTCACGTTCGAACAACCGGGGGAGACGTTGGACGACATTGCAGCGATCAGGCAGATCACGACCTCACCGATCAGCATCGACGAGAGCCTGGTGACCCTGCAGGATGCAACGCGCATCGCGCGCGAAGGTCTCGCCGAAGTGTTCGGTATCAAACTCAATCGCGTGGGTGGATTGACCAAGGCCCGGCGGATGCGGGATCTGGCGATCGCACATGGTATTCAGATGTTCGTGATGGCAACGGGCGGAACCGTCATGGCGGATACGGAGGCAGCGCAGCTTGCGCAATCGATTCCAGACGCCTTTATTCGCGCCTGCTGGTCATGCCAGGACATGTTGGCCGTGGATATCGCTCCCGGCAGCGGACCCCGTTGTATCGATGGCGTAATAACGGTAGACGAATCGCCGGGCCTTGGCGTCACGCCGGACGAAAACCTGCTTGGCGATCCGTCGGCAAGCTATCCATAGCACAGAGGTAAGAAAACTCGTGAGCAGTCAACCACACTGGAGCGATCGTGCCCGCGCCGTGTTGCCTGCCGGAGGATTCGGCAACTTCGATCCCGACATCATTATTCGCGAAGGTCATGGCTCCCGTGTCTGGGACGAAGATGGCAACGAATTCATAGACTATCCGATCGGTTCGGGTCCCATGTTGCTCGGTCACGGACATCCTGAAGTTCGGGACGTGGTGCTGAGCCAACTTGACAAGAGCATGACGTTTTTTGCCAACAACGCAGCCGGTATAGAGCTTGCCGAGGAAATTTGTCGGGCAGTACCCGCGGCCGAACGTGTTCGCTATGTCACCTCCGGTGGTGAAGCGTATATGTATGCGCTGCGTCTTGCCAGAGCCTACACAGGGCGGGACAAGAGCTGAAAATTCGAAGGCGATTATCACAGCATGTCGGCCGAAGCACAAATGAGTCTCGCGCCGGAACGACTTGCCAATTTTCCGCAGGCAGTACCGGACAGCGCCGGTATACCAGCCACTATACGCGACGACGTGCTGGTTGCGCCATTCAACGACATCGACACAGTGCGTGCTCTGCTGGACGAGTACGACAGCCGGAAACACGGACATCATGGCGCACTTCGATACCGCGCTTGTCGGCAGTGACCGCTTCTTAATGCAGCTTGGAACCTTGTCCGGTAATCCGATCGCGCCGGTAGCCGGCCTCAAAACCATGGAAATACTTCGCCGGGATCGAAGTTACGAAAAACTCGGAGAAATTGGACAGCGACTGATGACCATGTTCGGCGACGCGCTGAAGCGCGCCGGGCACGCGCACCAGATCGTCGGTGAGCCTGCGCTGTTCGATGTCGTATTCACCGCCAATCCGATCGCCGATTATCGTGCGCACAAGCTCGGTGATCAAAACAAGAACGCCCGATTTAACCAGACCTTAGGCGCCAACGGTGTGCTGAAGTCGCCGGGGAAACTATACCCGAGTCTTGCGTTGACCGACGATGATCTGACCCTGACGCAACAGGCCGTGGCACTGGCTGCCAACAGTCTGTAAATAGGGCACTTCTAAAAATGCACTTTTTCCGCGATTGCGCCGTCAGCTCCGTGCTCGAATCCTCATGGATCACCTATACACTGCGGTTGTGCGCGCGGTGCTTCCTTGCACTCACGAAACAATGACTATTTTTATCAGGCGCCCAATAGTCCTTTTCGTCGCCGATCTCCACCCAGCGCGAGCGAGCCTCGCCGCCCATTCAGTATATGTTCAGCTACGGGTCACTAGTCTGAGCGCCGCTCTTGCGTGTCGCAGCGCGTTCGGCCGGAATCCGATGGTGGAAGCCAGTAAATCACGAGGACCCAGGATGAACAACGAAGATTCCCCGTCAAACCTCAGGGCCCCGGCACTCGCCGTGCTTCACAGACCGGCATTGTGCCTGTTACTGGGGTTCTGCGTAATTAGCTACCACGGCGCCCCCGGTGCCGCAACCGGACCGACGCTGCAGCTGTTTCCGACCACCGTACTCGAAGACATCAAGGAGACCGGGCTGGTTGCCCAGGAACTCGAGCCGGATCTGCAGGACGTGATAGCGCGCATGGATCAGCAACAAAGCCTGTATCTCGAGAGCAAGTGTGACGGTGCCGACAACGATCCGGGCTGTCAAAACATTTGCGTTAAAGGGCCTTCTCGCAACGCTCTAAAACCGCCGTCACGGCGACCCCCAGCGCGGCGCTCCAGTGACTTCGATGGCGCCGGTTGTAGGTATCAACAAGCGCTTGCACCATACGGGCGAGCGGCGGCTCATGTTCACCAAGCAACACCGCCGTAGCCTTTGAGTGCGTAGCCTTTGAGTGGCCTATCACCCGCAGTTTCTCGGGCGCCAAATCGTCATACACCAGGTCCGCTTCCGGACACACCACCCGAGTGATGCGGACTTTTTGTGCCATCGCATTGCCGGCCTCGAACCTGGCTGTCTGTCCAGTTTCAAAACGCAGTTGGACCCGGTAGTTCTCAGCGGTATGACCGCCGAGCTTCACACCATCGAGACGCGCCGCTTCAACCCCCACCGGCCGCCGGCGAAATACCCTCAGGGCCATGGCCACATCATGGGCGCCATAGTCCCAAAGCGGCGATATATCGGCCCGGTATGGGCCGCTACTCCCACCCTGACTAAGCACTGCCTGAGCGCCACCATAGCGCCCGAGCAAACGCAACAACCGTTCGAATGGCCGGGCGTAAAGATGGGTGAAGCCGACCAAAAACGGAGTGGCGTACCGCTTAGACAGGCGCACCAATTGCCGCCCCTCATCAGCACTTAAAGCCAGCGGTTTTTCCACTAGAACCGGCAGCGATCGCTGTAAACAAAAAGCGGCAGCGGCGATGTGATCCTCGGTGGCATTGGCGATGATGGCGGCATCGAGTTGCGCCAGGGGTAGCCCGCTCCAATGCGCGCAGTGCGCAACGCCCACAAACGCGCTGGCGGGCAGCCTCTCGCGCCGCGACGCCACCCAGCGTAATGCCACGCCCGGCAGCGCGTTGATGGTCAAAGCGTAGCGGGTACCCCAGTGGCCAGCGCCGATGAGTGCGAGCCGTAACGGCTGGCCACTCATCGCTTGCCGGTGTAGTTTTCCGCGGCCCAAGCGAGATATCGCTTCACGCCCTCTTCGATGCGCACTTCCGGCTTGTAGCCCAGTTCACGCCGCGCTTTACCTAGCTCCGGACAGCGCCGTTGCGGCTCGTCCGCCGGATAGGAATCCGGATAATCCCTATACGTGCGCTCAAGCCTACTGCCGCTTGCCGCCTCGACGATGCCGGCTAATTCTTGCACCGAAATCTCCGGCCCGGAGGTACCGATGTTGTAGGCCTCCCCGGCGCGGCCTTGGAGCAAAGCGAGTAAAAATCCGCTCATGGCATCGACCGTGTAACAGTAGGTACGCGTCTGTCGCCCGGAGGCATAGATGGTAAGCGGCTGCCCCGCCTTAATGGCGTTGGCAAAATTCGGCAACACGCGGTAGTCGTTTTCACGCATGCCGGGGCCATAGACGTTGAAGGGCCGCACGATACTCACTTCGGTGTCGAAGTAATTGGCGTGGATGTAACACAGGATCTCACCCATACGCTGACTCCTCTACGTCAGTAGCGGCAACTTTCCACTGAGACTTGTGCCTCAGTTCTGGATATCAGGGGGCAGATGTACTTGGCTGCTTACACGACAATGGGGGTTACTCTTCTTATCCCCGCCCGAGGTGAAGGTCGGCGAAGGGGGTATGGATTACCGCACCTACATTCGCGAGCTCGACAAGCTCGACCCCGGCCTGCCCTTGATCATCGAACACTTGAGGTCAGATGATGATTACCGCGCGGCGGCCAAGTACTTGAGGCAGGTGGAACAGGAGACGGCGGATTAACGGCGGAGAACTGCCCCGCTCCAGGGCAAGGAGTCCGGCGAAGCCCCGCCGACTTTTACATTACAGGAGTGAATAAACGAGTGAAAAACAGATTCTCTTCCCTTCTCAAGAGCGAGCAGAGCTCGAGACTTGTGAACGAAGCAGTGGCCCGCCGGGGCCAACTGAAGTCATAGGAAAGACGCTATACACGCTGATTAGCAACGGCACGGAGTTAAACGTCTATCTCGGTAACTACGTGAAAGAGGGGACGACGTGGGGCCGGTTTCTATTCGTACCGGGCTAGGCAAGTGTTTTCGAGGTAGAGCAAACCGGGAACGAAGTCACCGACATCGCCGCCAGCGATCTCTGTTTCGGGACAGGGCTACACCGCAGCTATCAGCAGTTCGACCGCGGGGCAATCCTGCCGCTTCCCCCTGGACTGGATCCGAAGATCGCGCCCTTCGCGCGCCTGATGAACGTTACGATGACTACGCTGACCACCATGACCGCACGGCCGCCTGCGCCGGTGGTCGTGACGGGGACTGGGGCCGATCTGATGACATTTTGAATACATCGAATGATCTGAGTCTGCCCTATCGCAATCCGCATGACCTGGTCTACTACTTTCGGCGGCGCAAAGGGCTCCCCACCGCATTGGCTGAGGCGGGCTTCAACGAAATAAAGACCAAAATAAAGACCATCGGTAAAGGCCGATTCGTGCTTCGGAGATCGGAGGTCTTACCGACCATCCCGTTCCCGCAGGACATTGCTGTCACTGATATCCCGGACGCCACGCCTCAAATCATCTACGACCGATGCGGCAACGACGAACAGGCTCTCCTGGCACGAGTCAGGTATTGCCGTCTTATAGATTGTTTTACCGGCCTCTCTGCCTGGCATCTTCAGGGACACTACCGCACCACGGTCGGCAAGGGCGTGCAGGTTGAAATTGATGAGTTTTACCTCGGCTGCAATCTCGATGGGGCGTGGTTCAGTCTCCCGGTCGAGGCGAAAACCCGCAGGGAGAAGGGCGGCATCGCCAGAGACCCGATCGCCGGCATGTCCCAATTCTCAATGGAAGCGCATCCTGATCTGAGATGTCGTCCACTCCTGGCAAAGGAACTCGACGACCGCACGATTCTGCTCATAGAGTTGACTCCGGCGACCGAACCCGCCGAGATCGCCATCGCCAACGTCCGCCGCTACCGGCTCCAACGCACGGCATTATAATGTGGCTTGTTGCTGGATTCTTGATGCTGAATTCGAGGCCGGTGTGGATGTCAGTCCCGAAGGGACATTTCGATTAGCCCCAAGTTTCAGACTGCTCTTTACCATAATCCCTCTCTTGAACATCAAAGGTGTTCTGTCTCCCAGCCTAGGGTTCGCGAGTCTTCGAGCAACCCCGGGTTAACGGCAGGACGCCCATCCAACCCCAACGGGGCTGCGTCCATCTGCCCATCATCCGCAACCCGCATCACCAGCCAGAATCGAATAACCAGAATCCAGCATCGAGTATCCAGAACCTGAACCACCCATGAAAACCGCCACCGCCGAACCAACTGCCGATCCTCACTGGGGCGACAACCGCGTCCTGGCCGAGGATGCGCCGGTTCATGATTGGTATCGGTTTGTGCTGGCTTTCCCGCCTCATCTGGTGCGGAGCTATCTTGAGCGGTTCGATGCCCAGCCGGGCCAGACACTGCTTGACCCGTTTTGCGGAACGGGAACGTCACTCGTCGCCGGCAAGGCGCACGGCATGAACGCCATCGGGCTCGACGTCAACCCCATCGCCTGTCTGGCCGCCCGCGTCAAGACCTCCTGCCACGAAATCAACACGAAGGTTTTACGAAAAGCACTCAAGAGCATCGTCGGCAAAGCGGACAAGCAGTGCCGCAAGCTGGGACTCGTAGATTCCGACCTGCCGCTGTTCAATCAAGCGGAACAGGCGCCTCTATCAGATGACCTGCCGCACCTTACAGACGAAGAAAATCGTCTGCTGCTCAAAGACAGCATTTCCCCGTTTCCTCTGGCCAAGCTCCTGATTCTAAGAGCTGCCATCCGCAAGCTCGACGCGTCCCCTTTGATTCGGGACTGCCTGCTCCTTGCGCTGGCGAAGACCGCAGTCGCCGATGCCTCCAATCTCGGCTTCGGCCCGGAAGTCTACGTGCTGAAACAAAAGAAAACCGATGCCCCGGTTCTCTCCGCCCTCGAGAACAACGTCCACCAGATGCTGAAGGACATCGAATTAGTGCGAGGTGGGGCAGGCCTCTCGCCTGCCATGGAAAGTCAAACCACCATCATTCAGGCCGACGCCCGCCAGATGTCCGAGAAGCTCAAAGGTCGCCAAATCCACGCGGTCATCACTTCGCCGCCCTATCCCAATGAAAAGGACTACACCCGCGCCGTCCGGCTGGAGCTCGTCCTCCTCGGCCACCTCCAGGATCGCAAAGACCTCCGCGCCCTGAAAGAAGACTTTCTGCGCAGCAACAGCCGCGGCATCTACGTCGGCGACAAGGACGACAAATACCTCAACGGCAACACAAGAGTCGAGTCCCTGGCCCAGGAAATCGAAGCCCGCCGCCTGGAACTGGGCAAAACCTCCGGATTCGAGAAGATGTATCACAAAGTCGTCCGCCAATTCTTCGGCGGCATGGCCTGGCATCTGAAATCGTTAAAGCCCTTGCTCGCCCCCGGAGCGCACCTGGCTTACGTGGTCGGCGACCAGGCCAGCTTCTTCCTCATCCACATCCACACCGCCGAAATACTAGCCGAAATCGCCGCAGACCAAGGCTACGAGGTGGTTGGAATTGATTTGTGGAGGGAGAGAAGGGCGACGGCATCAGGAGCGTCGTTGAGGGAGGATGTCTTGGTGCTGAAATATCAGACATGAGGATTCAATCGTTGAATGACCAGTAATTGTGAAATTCAGAGTATGCGAGGCGCAAGTGCAGAAGAAAGTACGATTGCGTAAAACAACAATAGGGCGCCTCTAACAATAGTCATTTTTTCGTGAATGCAAGGAAGCACCGCGCGCGCAACCGCAGTGTATAAGTGATACCTGAGGATTCGAGCACGGCGCTGACGCCGCAATCGCGGAACAAGTGTATTTTTAGAGGCGCCCAGTATTTGAAGCAACACATTGAATTACCAATAGAGCCGCTTGGGTTAAGCATGATGAGCATCATCATGTTGACTTTGCTGTTAAATGCAAAGCATAGCAGCGTAAAATAACAGGAGTTGTAGTGAAAAAGGTATTTGTATTCACTGCTGTCCCATAAACTTTCATGAGAATGTAAACTGTATCTGGACCTGAGTTTCAATAGGGCCTGGAGGGTCTCCTTTGAGTAGTCCCCACAGGTCTCTTCGCTCAAATAAATTGACTTGAAAG
>WLWH01000583.1_pt1 | contig 29661 bp, 44 predicted proteins | sample 6712741 | NCBI WGS metagenome assembly WLWH01 (sample SAMN12718694, study PRJNA515312) | sponge metagenome | isolation source: marine sponge | host: Mycale hentscheli | place: New Zealand: South Island, Marlborough, Capsize Point | collected 2003-05-01
CTTGCATCTGAGCAGCCCCCGCGTTTTGAGCGCCTTGCATACCCATCTGAGCAGCCTGTGCGCCCATTGCGCCTGCTTGACCCGCTGCCGCTAGCCCTTGAGCCAACCCTTGTTGTTGAGCCTGCCCTGCTTGACCCGCTGCCGCCAACCCTTGAGCCAACCCTTGTTGTTGAGCCTGCCCTGCTTGACCCGCTGCCGCCATACTTGTTTGAGCAGCATTCAAACCTGTTGCAGCCCCTGCTTGACCTAGTTGACCTTGGATCTGGGCTCCTGACTGTTGCCGTGCTCTTGCTGATTCGTAAGCGTTTTGCGCACGTTGAGAAGCCGATTCATACCCAGCTTGACGAAGTCCCGCCGCTGTTTTGGCCTGTTGTTCCAACGTGTTACGTCCAATTTCCGCCGCCTGAATGCCTTGACGAGATCCACCGAAAGCACCCGCCCCAACCGCGGTAGCCCCGAGGGCGTTTTGCTGTTGTTGCCCTGCACGAGCTACATCAGCCATCGCCGCGTCTATAACAGATTGCTCGTATGGATTCATGAAGCCTTGAGTGGATGATGGGTCAAACTCTGCGGATGACCCCTGTAAAGACCGAATACCCGACCTTGCAGCGCTTAATCCAAACCGACCCATTGCATCCGCACTGCTACCTGCACTGAGGATATTTCGGGCGGTGTTCGCACCCACTCGTTGGGCTTGAGACCCGCGGCCTAATAAGTTCTGACCAGTAGTCGCACCCACTTGTTGGGCCAGCCCGCCGATATTTTGGATATCTTGAGCGGAACCCGTTAAGGCCCTCTGCCCAGTTCCTATTTGACCCATAATGTTTCGAGCGGTCCTGTTACCTGTACGAACCCCTTGATTCGCTGCATTAGCAATTCCTCGGACACCACCCGCAGCGGCTAACTGGCCTTGACGAACCGCGTCTTGAGTCATCCTCTCTCCGACACCCAAACGGTCCACACCACCCTGCAATGTGTTGAAGCCTGATTGCATATTCCCTATGCCTGAAGAGACATTTCTACCAGCCGCCTGAAGCATTGGCTGATAAGATCCAATACCATCCCGAACACGGGCCATGGCCCCTAGCTGCGTCGGATTAAACCCAGCAACCTGCTCATCAGGCATTGTTAAAGCCTGCATTTCGGCGTCAGTCATCCCACCAGCGCGGTTCTGGTACAGACGCATCGCCTCGGGGAGAATACCTGTGTATGAGCCAGTGTCGTCACCAGCCATATACTGCTTCATCCAATCAGGGATGTCCGTGACGCTAGTCTGGGTAACTGTTTGATCTGCCATTATGCTGATCCTCTCTCAAAATCTCTCATCATGGCGTACATCTTAGCTGCGCCCTTTTCTCTGTTGCCGTTTCCGGCTCCTTTGACCGCCCGCTCTGTCATGACAAACTCACCGTCCGACAACGCCGCTTCTTGAACTGGCTGACCACCTTGATATATTTGCGCAGGAATAGAGTCACTGCGCCCTGTTCCTGGGCCCTCAATGTACCCACCCATGGCGTATCCTTCGGCGGACATCGGATCTACGTTGGTAAACGCCTCGGTGCCCCTCCGCGCATTCTGCGCTGCCATCCACCGTTGGTCATACGCATCAGCTTCTTCCTGAGTCGGGAAAAACTTGCCAGTATGTTTCGATGCAAACATACGTGGACCAACATTTGGTTTTTCAGCGGCTCCCGCAATTCCCATTAACAGATACGGCATCATAGGGTTGCCCCCACTACCCCCTGTTAAAAGGTCAAAAATACCACCAGAACTTTCTTTTTCGACAGCTTTTTTTACCAGTTGGTTTTTTACGCTAGAGTCAATGACATTACTTCCAGGCAAGGCTATTTCCTCTACACTGGAGTTCGCCCCACCAAGCAATTGGGCAATAACGCTATTTTTATTGTCTCCAGCGCCAAAAATCCCGCTGAGATTACCTAGCGGACCACCTTCTTTCCCGATCCCACCAAAAAGACTTCCAGCCACAGCCGCAGCAATAGCGTCCTTGGGGGACTTCTTGTCGATAAGCAAAGAGCCAATGCCCGCGCCGACCCCTGAAGAAAGCCCCGGTATAAGTAAACCAGCTAGACCACCAAGTATACCACCAAGCATTATGCTTCCCCTCTAATAGCTTCGGGCGCCGTCACCGTTATTGAAGTGCTTCGATTCTCAGCGCCTGTCCAAGCCTGCCCGCATTCAGGGCAATTCCCTGCTGGGTAGCTCGAAACTTCTTCGGGCGTGTCTACTGCGTTATCACAGTTTACACAATAAACCATATCAGAACTCGTCGAAGGTTTCCAGTGTGATCCATCAGGCATCGTAATTATAGTCATGTAATTGTCACCGTTGTTGTACCGACAGAGCCCGTAGCCTGAGATCCACGGACATACGGAGAATACTCTAAAGGTACTCTAACATATCCATCGTGACTAAAGATAGCCCCAGGTTCTAAACCGCTGTCATCAGTTTGAAGATTAGTAAACACTGAAAAAGTGTTGCGCCCCTCCCCAGGGTTCTGCATTTGCGCCAAGTACACAGAAAAAGCCCGAACAATCTCTGCCAAATACTGTTGGTCATACTCTTCTGGAGCTAGAGGAAAAAATGGGAGCGCAAGATTCCTGGACATTACCGCATCCCATCAGGTTGAACATCCACCCTTGGAGAACCCAACCTCCACGTTGTACCTGTTTCCGTAGTCTGTATTTTAAACGCAAACGATCTGCCTCTTAACCGGACATGAACTTGATCCGTAAACTGCTCAACAGGAACCGTTGCTGTTTTCTCCACGTTCTTAGAGTTACTTTGCAGATATGCTCCTCCGGGGAAATTTCGAGCCTTTAACGTCATCGTAGCTTGCGGAGTTTGATTTGTACTGTCTCGGAAAGTTAAATCAGGGATCATACGTTTTAAGAATGCAAACTGATCCCCCTCTCCTAAACTTATCTGACTGCTTTCAATGTAAGCATCTATCCCTGTAGCTGGATTTGTGCTTCCGTCATCAAACCCTAGCTCTTGGTAATAGAGAACGTGATCTGAGGCAGCGGCAACAGGTAAAGATTCAACCCCTCGATCTAACCAACATGTACGATTCAAGGAGCCATAATACCAAATCTGCTGTTGGTAGTTGTATACAACATAGCTATCGTTCTCTTCGCTAGAAGCAGAAGGATAAAACCACCACACTTCGGAAAACGCTGTGTTAGTGCCTGCCGTGATTTTTTCTAACTGATCAGAGTTAATGTCGCTAAACACATAGTCACGAATAGTGCAGGGCAATCGTTGCACCGCGCCACCGTAGACGTAAAACTCTTCGGCGCCCATCCAGAAAACCTGATCTTCAACGGCGATTGCCGCCAACGGCCCCGCAATAGTTATGTTTTCGGACAGAGTATTAATACCAAATGTGAAGGGTGGTCCAAGAAATTGCATCGCATGAAGCGAGACATCCGTGAACACCAATACCTGTTGCCGTGTCTCAACCGCCGTGATAATCTCGGACCCCGCTCCGAGGCGCAAGTCCCCCGCAGTGTTGGTCGCTGTAGAGTTCCACTCGGTTAAAGATGCTTGGTCCGAGAACCGTATAAGCAATGGATCCTGCACTCCAGGGTTTAGCTCACTATCACACCCAAACGCTATGACGTGCCGATCAAGATCAGATACCAGTACCTGTTTAGCTATCGTCGGGGTTGTTGTAGCACCCGCCAAAGATGAGAGTTCTACGGCTCGTGTGCTCGTACCGTTGGTCTTATCCCAGTAGAATAAATCGCCGTCACGAATATTTATCAAAAGGTCTTCGCCAAAATTGTCATGCGACCAAATGCGTAACGTTTGACCCGCGGCGGTCAAAGAAGTCGCGCTGCCCCATGTACCTCGGCTCCAAGTTCCAGCGCCCCAACCAGCGCCTGTAATTGTTGTGTCGAGCCCCGTGTTAATTTGATATGCACCAACGATACTAGCCCCGCCGTTACCACTGTCTGACGTAGTCCCAAATACAAGCGTATCGTTTATTCCGTCAGAGGTAGTAATTGAAGATAACGACGCCGCCTCTCGAGCATTTATGTAATAGTTATTTACGCTCTTCACATAAACAACCTCGTACTCTTGGTTCAAAACCTCTGCGGTAATAGCCCCACCTAAAGTAGTCGCACCTGAAAACGTGACAAAGTCATTCGGCATCGTCCCGTTTGCATTGTCTGTTACAATAAGTGTTGAGCAGGTGACCGCCGCACCGCTAGAGTGCGCCGCAGCCGTTGTGCCACGGATACCTCTTACGCAGCCAATTAAATTGTTGCCCGAAATGTTAGCGTAGCTAATAATTTCTGTGCCGACTTTAACAACTCCCGTGTCTGGAAATCCACTAGAACTTGTCAAAGGAAGGATATCAGTAAGAGCATCGATGCCTGCGGACAACGTATTGGCGGATGCGGAAAACGTCACATCCCCAGCCGTAGTTGTTTCACGAAGAGGGGTAATGTCGTTGTACCCACCGCCCTCATTAATATAGTATTTTAGGTGAGTACCAACTCCCAAGTATCGCTCCCCTTGAAGCGCGACCCATGGATGCAAAGCACGGCATGTACCTAAAAAGTAGGTGGAAGACGTTGGCTCCCACCCACCTATTTTCTCTGGAAAGCCAAACCGAAATCTGACCTTGTTCATGTCAAACCAGCCGCCCTCATTAGAGTACGACGTAGTCTCTTTATTTATTCCAGGGCGGAACTGGAGTTTGGTCAGCGGCATTTGACATTCCTAGTTTACGACTTCAGCCTCAAGTGATGTAGCCAGCATCTTTACAAAGGCTTGCTTCCCGACATGCAATTGATCCAGGTTAAATTGAGCCGACCCTGCCTTACGGTCAAGGTCTTTGATGTGGTTTAGCATAACCTTTTGCTGATCTGTCAGATCATCTTCAGTATATTCAGTATCGTCAATCGTAATGGTGTTTGTTTGTTTCTCAGCCATTGTGATCTCCTTTAGGTTTAAGTTAAGAGTTAGCTGCGATTGCAGCGTTAGCGGCGGTCATGTCCTCTGTTGTCCAGTAGTCTTGACCTACCATTAGTTGCAGATGCTCAACGTTACGAGCAACTGTGTCTGTCCAATCAGCATTCTCCATGCCCTCTGGTTGCCCAGCATTCAACAGATCAACGGAGTGACCCATTGCTGTGTAGTGCTGTGCAATTTCTTCTGCGGTTAGTTCCATAGTCTTATCCTTCTAGTGTTGCGATACGTGCTTCAAGAGCATCGTTCTTTGCTGATAGTTCCTGTAGTGCTTTAACCAAGACAGGTATTAATGCTGCCTCTGCTACTTCCTGAGAACCATCTTCACGGTCATCCCACAGAGTAAAGCCGTCTTTAATTTCTGGGTGAGCATCAATAGCTGTCTTAACTTCTTGGGCAATGAAGCCGTGGTTCGTGTAGCTATTCTTAAAGACATCCGTTGAACCTTCTTTGTAGGATTCGAATGTATCAGGTAGCTCACCTAAGTTTTTATACTTAAAGGTACGAGGCGTCAGATCATTGATAAAGCTCAGACCCGCTGTAGAATCAACAATCTCTTTCTTATAACGCTCATCTGAAACGGTTGACCAAGTTGCGACACCGTGTTGTGCGCGGATGTCACTGCCTGATTTACCAAGAGTTGTGTAACCTCCAGCGCAAGTTAGGTCATAACCTAAACCCATAGAGAAATCACCAGAGGATCCTCCCGCTGAACTTGATCGTAAAAAATTACCAACTAAGACATTACTGCTTCCTGTGGTTGTAATGGTGGTGTAGTTACCTGCTTTATAACCTATAAAAACATTGTTGTTTCCTGTTGTAACACCACCGCCAGAATCTGTACCCAACCCAATATTTTTGCCACTGCCAGTGGTAGTAGTATATAAACTTTTGAATCCAAATGCTATGTTATCACTTGCGGTGGTGTTGAAGTATAATGCTTGCCGTCCGACACCTACGTTCTGAGCTCCAGTTGTGTTGGAATATAAAGTATAGTAACCCATTGATGTGTTGGAGCTTGCGGTGGTGTTATTATATAAAGCATTAACTCCCAAAGCTGCGTTAGCTGATCCAGTAGTATTTAGGTGCATTGCTAAATGCCCCGATGCTGTGTTGTTGGAGCCTGTTGTGTTGTAGTACAAGGCTTGCTTGCCCATTGTGACGTTTCTTCCACCTGTTGTGGTAGAATAAGATGCTTGATAACCAACGGCTACATTGTTGTTTGCGGTGGTGCTGTTTTCTAATGCGTCTGTGCCAATAGCTACGTTGCTGCCACCTGTTGTATTGGATGCGAAAGCGTTGCTGCCAACAGTAGTGTTGTTGTCCCCTGTCGTTGTAAGACCACCAGCCCCAAAACCAATTCCTATATTATAAAAACCTACCGTATTTTGACGTAAAGCACCGTAGCCAAGACCCACATTGCGGTATCCTGTAGTGGTGTTTTGTAGTGCGAAACTGCCGAGGGCGGTATTGTATGTCCCTGTGGTGTTTTGAGACAGAGCTAATTGGCCTACGGCAGTGTGATGTATCCCGGTTGTATTGTTCAACATAGCTTGCTTGCCAACGGCAGTGTTGTTGCTTGCGGTGGTATTTGCTGTAAGTGCCTCAAACCCTATAGCCACATTATTTGCACCAGTAGTATTAGCATCAAGTGCATTTGTACCTAAAACGCTGTTTAATGCACCAGTAGTATTAGCGTACAAAGATTGATAACCAATGGCTACATTGCTGTTTGCGGTGGTGTTGCTTCTTAAAGATTGTTTGCCCAGTGCTGTATTATAAGTACCTGTAGTGTTGCTGAAAAAGGCCGCACGTCCAAGGGCCACATTGTTTGAGCCTGTTGTATTACTGTAAGCAGCCTCGTGTCCCACAGCGATGTTGCCATCTGCGGTGGTGTTAGAATATAAAGCGTCCATTCCAACAGCAATATTACGATCTCCACCTGTATTGGTGTATAAAGCCCTAGCACCCAAGCCCACGTTCTGAAGACCAGTCGTGTTGGAGTAAAGCGCACGTCTACCAACTGCTGTGTTAGTGACTCCTGTAGTATTACTATATAGAGCCTGAACCCCAACAGCGGTTCCTTCCACTGCGGTGGTGTTACTAAGCATAGCGCTATAACCCACTGCTACATTGCTGCTAGCGGTGGTGTTGGATTCCAATGCGCTATGCCCCAATGCTGTGTTGTTGGAGCCTGTTGTGTTTGCACCTAGACTATTAGAACCCATCGCATTGTTGAAGCCGCCTGTTGTAGTTGCATCAAGTGTGGCCTGACCAATACCTATATTACTATTGCCGCTGGTAAGATCATTAAGAACAGAGTTTCCAAGAGCGACATTGAAGTTCCCAGAAGTAATATTTTGAAATGTGCCATTACCTAAAGCCACGTTTCCTGAACCAGTGGGAAAGTTGCCATCTAGCTTGATTGTGCCGCCGTCTACAGTCAGACCAGCAGTCGTAAGCGCACCCGTCATGGTATCGCCAGTGATACGCACGAAACCATTAATGTCGTTGTCTAACCCAGTCTTTAGTTCAGCGAATGTGATTGACTTTGTTTCATCAGCCGAGAGGTCTACGACAACAAACTCATCAGTATCGGCTAAGTTAGCACCTGTGAGTGGGTCTAACTGCGTTATCTTTTTATCAGCCATTAGTGTATCCTTACTATGTCAGAACTTCGACCACATCGAACGAAATACCATAAATTGATGCGTTATCTATCGACCATGACGTCATGTTTTGTGATAGCCTAAAAAGTCCTTTAGGCGCGTTGAAAATAACTGATTGATTGCTGTACGTGGTTCGCAACGCGGGCCAAATTTCCAAAGCTCCAGTCCCGGTTTGATCTACCAAAACTTGATGCAGCTTTGCGCTTGAACCCGAACCAAGCTGAATATAATCACCAGCCTTTAAACTTCCTGTCATTGTAACAGACGCAGTTTCCACACCAGCATCGCCGCTTAGAGTACAAGCGCTAACGGTTCCTTGCGGAACATCATATACTGGGTTGCCCAACAACATCGTGCCAGATGATCCCTTTAAACTTATTAGTGCTGCTTTCCAAGTCGCTGCCGACGCCTTGTTTAATGGCGCGATATTGACTGTAGCCTCCCAACGCTGACCGCCGTGCGCGATGACTTGCTGCTTGTAGGTAAACGGAGACTGTGAAGTGGCAACAGCGTTTAAAGCCCTCCACTCAATGGATGTTATGCCGTTAGCTGGCAAGTCTATTGGATATGCAATCGCCATCAGCCAAATACCGCTTTCATTTGCCCACCTCTACGTCTTTGATCCATTATAGACCTTTCAGTCAGTTTTGCAATTTGTGGGGCAGACTCCGCAATAATTTTCTTGACGCTTTCATCACCATTAGCGGCGAATTGGAATGTCTGATTAACCACGACGTTACCGCCAGCCTGATTGTTTGGTACGATTGTGCCGCGAGATTGCGGATAAAATACTTCTGGCCCACGTTCACCAACAACCATACCGTTGCCAGCGCCTACTGGCCCACCAAACGCACCTACTGTTGTTACTGGTGTTTTGGTAAACCCACCGCCAACAGCTGGAGAGTAACCAAATGCGCCCATTGCTGCGTTTACGATTTGCTGTACCACAAGCACACGATACAATTCTTTTATTACCTGAGTGGCTAAAGACTTAAACGCATCCTTAACGCTCATCGTACCGTCAACCAGCGCCATAAGGTTGTCTCCCAACGTCCTTGCAAAGTTATTTGCCACGCTGTCATAGTCTACCAGAGCGCCAGTACCGATCTGGAATTGCTGCGTGGCAACAGCGACAGCTTGCGCGTGTTCTTGCTCGGTAATTGCTCCGCGCTGCCTTGCCTCGTTTAGCTTGTCTAGGTTGTTTTTGTATTCTTGGGACAGCGTTATCACTGGTTTGAACTTCTTAGCGAAGTTTTCCAACTCTTTAAGTTCCGCGTTTATTCTTGATGCTCCGGAGCCTCTTGACGTTGGTTTAGTTAAATTTTTTGGTCTAATTCTTGGCCTAACCCCGTCAGGAATAGTTGGAGTCACTTCAATTTGTAACGAAGCATCAGCGACTTCCTCTGTAATTTTTTTAAGCCTTTCCATTTCTGCAATAAGTGTGATGGCTTCATCAGTTGCAGTCGCGAATGCCTTTGGAACCTTTTCAAGACTTCCCCCACTTTCCTCCAGAACCTTTTTGAAGTCTTTTAAAGCCACTACCATTTCACCCAAACCTGTAGCGGTTCCAAGGTCTGCAATAGACGCCCTCAATGCTCTTATGTTGTCACCATTTGCCTCGACCTCTACATTAAATTCTTTAGAAATCTTTGAAAGTATTCCGGCCTCTCTTGCCCCAGCAATATAACCCAAAGCCGCAGATCTAAGAACAGACGCCTGTTCTTTAAGTGAGCCAGAAGCTGCTGAGATCCTTAATTTTGCTTGCATTACAGCAAAATCTCTCATCGCTACTGCCGAATCGCCAAATTCATCTCGTAATTCCTGCATACTCATTCGCAGAATTTTCAAAGTGTCTTTTAACTTAATTGACGTTCCTTCCATCTTGTCCATTACGTCATCAAATGCCACTGCCGGGGTAATAACTGACGAAAATGCGAAGGCAAGAGCTGGAATGCCGACACCAGCCACAACGCCCAAAACTGCCCCAAAAGCGCCAAAGCCACCGAGCAACTGGGGAAGCTGTTGAGCAAGTGCTGTGCTGGCCTTCGTGCCGCCTTGCAACTGCACCGCAATATCTTGAAGCTGGAAAGATGTGTTCTGAATTTTGGCTCTGGTCTGTCCGGAAACATTGCCAAGTTTACTCAAACCACCAGTAAAGCGTTTCGCGCTATTTCCAGCTTTGGTTGACGAACTACCTAATTTGTCAGTTGCAGCGCCAGCCTTTTTAGCGCTATCAGTTACTTTATCCGTCGCTTTACTAAACTGATCTGCACCAGCTTTTGCTTTTGTGGCGTCAATTCCTAGCTTTAGTGTTGCCATTTTCTTCGCGCTCCGATCTATCTAACGCCATCACAAACCTTGCCAAGCGTTGCCGATCTGATGGTGTATCAATACCAGCATGGGCGCAGTATGCCATAATCTCGCTGAAAGGGATAGGCGAAACTCCATCAAAACCCACCTGTCGCGATGTTCGCAGCGAAAGGAACGCAGCCCATGCCAGCATATTGCTAGGAATAGGCTTTTCTGTGATGTCTAGCGCACCCTTAGCGATCAAATATTGCTCATCTCTTTGCGAATACTTATATGACCACAAAAGTGCGCTAATTAGTTTTTTTCCGTTTCCTCATCAGCCTTGTTTATAAAATTCGCTAAGTCATCAATGTATTTGGCAAAATCTACAAAATACGTCGCTATTTCTTCTGACCCCACATCAGCCAACGCCATAAAATGCTCTTTATCGCAAATCATGGGCTTTCCGTTGTTAATTATATTTGTTTTCCACTCAACAACACACCCGTCATAAATTGCTTCAAATTGCATTTTGCCAAGATCTTTATTAAGCTCTGTCGATAATCGGGTAAATTTCTCTCTATCGTCTAATTCTTCTGCAATCTGCATTCTTTTAATATTGCTGTGAAGCTCTACTTCCTCACGCAACTTTAACAGCGCTGGGTTCATCCAGCCTCCAGCTTTGCATCTGACTTCGATAAAAGATGTTTTGCCTGATAAGAAATCCAACTTAGACGAAAATTCTCGCCTAAATGTTTGGTCTGCCATTGATGGCTTGTTTAAGTTTAGCATTTGTTTACTCCGTCGGTTTTGGTGTGGGACAGGAATACCGACAACCTGTCCCACGGTATAAGCGCTTATTCTTCGGTTTTTTTGCTCGGTGTTGACTGCGCAAGTTCTGGCTTGTCGGTCAAGCCTATTTCCTTTGCAGTCTTTGCGTCTATCTTATCGCCAACGCGAAACACTTTGTCCTCGCCGTCGATAGTCGCAGTAAATTTACGTTTAACAATCATGAAACTGCTCTTGTTAGTTTCACTGATGCGTCCTCAGTTGCCTCATCGTACATTGCCCGGATGCTTACTTCTTGCATCGCGTTTTCCGCAGTAAAGTCCAAGTTAGAGGAAATAAACTTACATTTTGGGAATACCAAAGTGTATTTTTTATTTGATACTGAACCAAGAGGAAATGTAACGCTAAACAAACTGTGGTCACTGTCACGGGCCGCATTGTAGAGCGCAGCAAAGTTGGCATCTACATAAACACGGGCTGTAATCTCAGGCAACAAAGCGCCTTTGGTTATTCCGTTTTTAGTAAAGACTGATCCGAGTTTGTTTTGCGCTTCCCGGCCTTCGTAGTTAAAGTTGATCGTTGCGCTTTCAAACGCATCTAGCGTGTAGCCAGCGAACGCAATCGTTCCCACATCAATACCACACGAAAGCGGAGTGCGTTCTGTTTGATCCGTGTAAGTCGATGAACCAAGAGCGCTTGTGGCTGTGTCGGATGAACCCATGCCAAGCAAATCAAATGCAAACGTAGCATCTGCGTTTGATGTTAAGGTTATTGACCCACCAGTAGCCTCGACGCCTTGGTAACGGGCCATAGTGTTTGTACCGCCAGCGCCAGCTGCAATAGCATTTTCAACTGTTAGCGTTTGCGTGTCTTTGCCACTCTTTAAAACGTCTGATGACCAAGTGCCTTGCAAGAGGCTCTCAAAGAAATCGTCATAGGCTCCATAAATTAACGGGCCAGACATATCACCTGTCACATCAATTCCAGCAATAGCCGTCTCAACAGACTCGCCTTTAGCCGCAAGTGATCGATGCTCCACAATAGTTGGTGTCGCGTTCATATTTATATAAACATCACTATTTGTGAAACCCGGTGAAGTTGGGGTTGTTCCAGCTGTCGCTTCAGCCACGAAGGCCGATCTTAGCTGATTTGATGCAATGCCAGTCATATTGTGGCCTCCTATTTATATTCGTATCGCACAAAAGGTGCTACGAATGTTGCAATGTTAAAAGGTATATCAGAAACTAATCCAGAAATATATGGGTGCTGTTGCTCTGGTGAGAACCTAATAAACTCGTTTGTTGTTGCTGCCGCGCCAGCATTGGTTATCCTTTTCTCAAAGAAGAACCCATCTAGGCTTTCTGCGTATCCACGCCAAGTGTCGGAGCCTTTCCCACTCTCTGTGAATATCTGAACCGCAACTTGTCCAAGATATTCGATGCGATTATTAACCGCGCCAATCGATCCTTGCAAAACTTCGTTATTTAATATGCTAACGCGGATGCTATTTATCGTCGGCTCGAAATCATGCCCATCAAACCCAATAGGTGTAGTCGCTCCCCATTGCGTCTGAATATAAGTCTCTATGGCCTTTCGCTCTAACGCATAGCTCATATTAAAATTTCCCTATATCGCGCATTAAGAAGCTGAATAGTTTGCGAAACCATACCCTTGGGCGCTTGTCTCGACCATCCATTTTCCAATCGATTTGCATAAGGCAAATTGTTCTGGATAAATATTACTTTGTGCTTTTTATAGTTAAATTTTGTTACCTTACGAACTCCAGCATTTATAGTCGAAGCTCCGCTTTTATCAACGGATTGCACAGTGGTCGATGTCGGTGTACCAATAGTTGTTTGCCAGTTACCTCTGAACCTTCCAGTATCAACTGGCGATTTCTTAACAACATTCCTCAAAGCGTCTATGCCAATTTTTTGCACAGCAATATCTATCTTTTCATCCGTGTCTAGGATTTCCTTGTTTAACTGCAATGTAAATTCTTTAGCGCTCATTTCTTTAGCACCACTGCATATTGCACCGAGACGGAGCCAACTATTTTTTGTGCGGCCTTTATCTCATAGACAACGCCAGAAATCGTTAACCTATAAGTTTCCTTAATTGTCTCAGTAAATCCCTCAAACAGAACTAACTGCCTGTTAGACCCAATGATTTCGTCAGGGAATATATCTCTCTGTGGCGTGTTAGTGTCAAACAAAGCACGACCAGTGAGCGTTGTCGTTGTTGTTGTATAAGTACCCGTTGCAGGGTCATATGCTCCCTGCGTCTCATACTGCACAGTCGCGTCAAAGATAACGTCTGTGATAGCCACAGTAACGGCGTCAAACGCTGCATCCGCAATAGCTGTGACTGACGTACTCATCCACGCATAACCTTAATCTGAGAGCCGCCATAGCTTGTGTACGGCGATAGCAGACCTTCCACAGCGACAAAGCGTGGCGTCTCACGAAAGTTTGTGTATTCCACCTCTGTCTCGACAGGCCCGGCTTTACTTTTCTCGCGTACCTTTGCACCACCTTCGACAGTCGCAAACGGCTTGGCTCCCTCATGTATCAGATAAGCCATTTCCGCTTGGGCATCTTTTATCCCTTGGGGAATAGTGTCTGGATCGATAGGCCAATCGTTAACAAGCATGATGCCTGTCAATCTAGGCCATTTCATTGCCTGATAGCGGTACTGTTGCTCACCAACAAATTCGTAATTGCGGTTTATGAAATCAGCCGCTTGGACAAGATTTGCTTCATGCGCATCATCGTGACCATGCTGAGAAACATCAATATTTCTTTCAGACCAATATGCTTGCCATTCTGCAAGGGTTATATAGCTGTTCGTCGATGTACCGCCGACAGTAGTATCTAGTGCCATAGATCAACCCTTCTTTTTCTTTTTGCGACGGCCTCTTGCAACTTGCAAATTAGCCCAAGCATTCGGGTATTTTATACCACGCTTTTTACTTAACGCTTTAGCTCTGCGCTTTTGCGCTGGAGTTAATTTTGCCATGCCATCACCACTTAACCTTTGCCGACCAATAGGCTGCACTTAGCTTCCCACGGTCTATGTTCTTTCTGTGACGCGCCAAGAACGACTTGCGCCTAGCTTTCTGTGCGGCACTCTTTGGGTTTTTCCCTGCACCACTTACGCCCTGTTGACCGAAGCGAATTGTTTTGACGGTAGACCCTGATTTAGCCAATACAACATGAGACTTTTTAGGATGGCCCGGCGTTCGTTTCGGTTTGTTATATCCAGAAACGCCAAGCTTTTTCATGCGTGGGTCTTTAGCCATTACTTTTTCTTCTTCTTGGCTTTCTTAGCCTTTTTCTTAACGACTAAGCCTTTTTTCTTTAGATATGCTCTAGGCATTGGAACCCTCCAGATGAATGGAAGGGAGCCGAAGCTCCCAACCTTATTAGCCCATAACGACTGCGATGCCGTCAGTGTTCCATGCTTGGTAACCCCAAACACAACCCACTTGGATCATTGCTTTGTTGAAGCCTTTATATACTGACACTTCGAATACCAGACCCGATACTGGATCTTGTACGATCAGAACGTCATCAGCTGCATCGCCACCTTGCGGTTTGGCTGGTGCGCGCATTACTAGCTCAAGCGCTGCTTGGTGCATCATAATGTTTGCTGTGTAGTTGTTGCCAACTGTAATCGCAGCATTGTCTGCCAATGCGACACGTAGACCAGTATCACCGATAGTGAATGAACCAGCGGCTAACGCAGTGTTAACCATGTAGTTATTTGTGTCACCAGCAAAGCTTACAACGTCACCAGCAAGGATAGTACCAGAACCACCGTCAGCAGCGATAGTTGTATCACCAATAGCGGAGGATGCATCGTTAAGCAATTTTGATGCGCCTGTTCCTTTAGTGTGTGCTTGCACTTGTGCGCTCTCTTTAATCATAACGCCTTGCAAGTCTAGCAAAGTGCCACGACGTAGGAGTTGGTCATTGCCAGCGCTATCTGCGGATTGCAATGTTGCCAAGTTACGAAGGTTTGTGCCAGCTGCGGTATTCATGACCAAAGACATGCGACCATCGTTAGTTGGCATACCGTTGTCAGCTAGGATCTGACGGCCTTCTGCGACCAAATCGAAGTTTGATGCAAATGGTGTCGTGCCAGCCGTACCAACAGCGCGAGAAGCGTTTTGATATGCTTCTGTTGCAAGATCTGTTTCGATCTCGTTTGTTAGTGTTCGCATGGCTTGCTGTACTTGAGCGCCATAAACTGTTTCATATCCAGCACCACCGTCCAAGAAACGAACATCCTCACCAGTGTAAGGAATTTGTACACCGCGTTGCTTAGTAAGCGTCAGTGTCTTGTTTGTTAGTGCTTGGTCTGTTCCTTCTGGGATAGTCATGGAAGGAGCAATGGTCACTGCGGTTGCAGTAGGTGTTGAAAACGAACGAACGTTTTGACCAACAGCAACACGCTCATCAGATGCGTTTACCGTTGAAGATGGTATGAAGCCGACGAGTTCTCGACCTACGATGTCAGCGGCACGATAGATGTCTGCCGCCAGATTTGTGAGGGTATTAGCCATTCCCTAAATCCTTTTATTGGGACGGTCAGCCAGAAAACTTGCCGCCGTTTGTTACAAAACGATGTCGTTCCGTGTGAGACATTTTGTTAAATTGCTCTCGCGTCACGACATTACTTCCAGCATTATTGCTAGAACTCGCTGGTGGTTTTCCTCCACCCGAAACGCCGCTATCCTTAACAAATAACTGACCCGTTCCTGACGCTGCCAATTCTTGGGCGAGATCGCTAATTGTAGCGTACCCGTCCGACCCCGAACCAGCGAGGGGCTTAGAACTATCTGATGACATTATACGGATGTTTCCGTTTTCGTCAAACCCAATGCGATCTTTTGCCATAAGTGCTAGTGGCTCCAATCCGTCAGCAATAATATTTTTACTAGCCAGCTGTGATTTAAGCTCTGCCATTGCGTTGCGCTGCACTAAATCTTTTCTTTGTGAGCGCTCGTTATTTAGCTGTTGTTCATACTGCGCTTTGATTTGCGATATGATTTCTTCGTTGTTACTTTGGGGTTCTGGCTCTGGCGTTTGTTGCGCCGCCTCTAACTCAGCACGAAGGCGCTCCACAGATTTACGCCGACGCATTGCCTCCTCATTAGAATCAACAAGCTTTTGATTTAAGTCATCTAAGTCTGCCTTTGGCACGACGCCCTCAACAGGCAAAACAAAGCGACCATCTTTTTCAGTATATAGTGATGCGATATTTTCATCGACACCATCTAATGTTTCCAACTCGTATTTTATTGACATGATAGTTCCTTTTTAAAGACCAGACTTGGCCCACGCTGCGCTCTCACGCTCTCTTAATTGGCTTAAATTTAGCTCGTTTCCTTGTCTGTCTACAAAACGATCCATTTTTAAACCCGCTCTGAAAAGTTGGCCTTTCTTTATGCCAAGCACTTCATTTTGGAACGACACAGGCTGTTTTCTTAGCCACTGGTCATAATTCATTTCGGCAGGGACTTGCCCGTTCATTGATGCTCTTGTTTCCGCAAGTTTAGCCTCGTCCACCTTTATGCCTAACTCACGCAACGATTTAAGCACTGGCACGGTTGTGGATCGACAGTTTGCATGGGCTGGTGGCCTTGGGCCGCTGTCAACTGGATAGGTTTTGCCATCCCTTGCTCGACATATAGCGGATGTGCGGCTGTCTAGCGTTGCAACCCACTCCACTCGCTTAATGAGCACCTTGTTGCGTCGATATACTACATTTCTTGCAGTATTTGCAGTATGAGCCAATGAAGTGCGCACTACAGCCTCAATATTGCGCTTGGACTTGTCCATAATGCCTTTTGACGTTCTAGTGCCACGAATTGCCCTAATAATCTGCCCGGTTGTCTGCCCATCAACATAACCTTGACGGATAGCGCCTTTTCCTGCGGTGAACGTATCTTTAGGCACATCTTTCCACCATTCCTTTAATATCTTACCGCTAAATGGGCGCGACATTACCGATGCGATTAGCTGTTCCTCTGACGGCATGACATAATCTAATTTAACAGGCACGTTTTGCTTAAATAGGTCTAATTGCCATCTGGCTTCATACTCGGACAATTCGTCTATTTCTTTTTGCAGCACTTTAAATATGCGCTCGTAACCGCCATCAATCTTACGACGCAAAACCTTGTACAGGGCAGATATTTGCCTCGGTGACATATTTTGAATGTCCCGGCGAACTAGTGACCTAGAAATATCAGCGTCCGTTTGATCTAAAAGCTTTAATACATCTCTGATAACGCTGCGCTTGTAGCGCTCTAAATATACCGAATGGCGAACCGTGCCATCAAGTAGTTCATCCGATATCGCCATCGTCATCAGCTTCCATAGGTTCCATGCCGATCATATCCGCTTCATCATCTGCATCAACTTCCTCAGACAGCAAATTGCGGCGTTTCGCTTCTGATATGTAAGTCTTGCGTGATATAACCTCGGACAAGAACATTTTATTTAACGCATCCATATCCATGTGAGATAATGCGTTCGCTGCAAAATCCTTGTTAATAACGACTTCTGGCTTTGCATCGATGCCAGCCATATTTGCCATCCAAGCAAAACAAATCTCCAACGTATCCTTTAGGTTGTCTGCCCACATTCCCAAACGGCTGTTGATCTTGTTTTCGTCAATAAGATCGCCTGTTGCTGTCGATGAGCCTACACGAGACACGATTAGCTGCAAACCCATAGCTTGCATCTGAAATTCCATATCCTTTAATTCCGTTCGACCAGCATCTATTGCCGCGCCAGAATGCTCTACAACGCCAATCTTTGCGTTTTCGTTTGATGACCAGAAAGCGTAACCAGCGCCCTCAGTAAAGGATTCTAAATCTTCTCTGGTATACCCGTGAAAGTATTTCATAGGGGCTCTGGCATGGTGCATAATATTGGCTTGATCAGACTGCGACCGCCAGTGAGCTAAGTTTATTTCAGCCAGCCTTGAGTGCGGTGGCTTTGCGTTCATGTAGCCGTCACGACCTATATCACACGCAGCAATGTAAATGCGTGGCATCTCCGTTCCATATTCTTCATGGATGGCCCACTGATCATCGTCACCCTTGCGATATAATCGAACCCCTACTGAGCCGACAACGCGACCATCTTCTACTGGTAACGTGCAAACTCGTATTTGCTCAATTATATTAGGCTCAAACTCATCTACACTTTCTTCGGATACCGTTTCCATAATGCGAAATTGGGTAAGCGTTGGAACATTGTCGATCACATCCGTTTTAAACCCAAGAACTTCTTCTAGGGCAATGCTAACGAAATAAGGCCGAAAGTTGCCAGCTTGTGCTTGCGCCCTTGTTAGCTCACCTCTAGCCGGGCTATCGACCATAATAAACGATATGCCAGATGTTTGAGCGTCATCGAACACGCCACGCGAGAACTGTGATAAATCACGCCCCTGCAAATCAATGTTATATGCCCATAGGTCTAAGTCAGTGCCCGTCTCCGCAAGGGTTATGGGCATCTCAAAGACCTTGCCCGACAAGTCATCAACTGTTTTGCCAACGCCATCAAACAGCCAAGTCGATGCTAACCGTGCATCGTAATCATCTTCTGTTTCCTGTGGGAACTTTGGCAGATATTCCTCGCCCTTGCCGCGCATATGTGCGCCACCCTTCATCAAATCTCGACAAGGAGCAGACGCTTTAAGCATATCCGTTACCTCTGGGGAGCGCTGTGCAACTGAGTTACTCATATTCTAATCACCATCTTTCCAGCAGCCTGAGACTTAATCAGAGGCGCAATAGCATATCGAACTGCGTCAGGCGCGTGATTGTTTGCATCTACCACATCAGGTAATATATCGCCAGACAGCTTGTCTATCTTGTGGCTGTACATTCTGAAATCGTCGATCGTGCCTTTGCAATTTGGATGTATTATGACAGATTTAAAGCCACGAATAAACCTAATTCCTTCAGCAATTGAGTTAGGCCACTTTTTTACGCCTTCCATGCGAGGAAATCCGTGGCGCTGTAAATACGATATTGTCTTGGGTTCTGCACTATCAGCCCTACAAACATATTGATCAAACTCTGGGATAACGTTGCAAATAAAGCGATGCGTATCGTCGATCTCGATGCCAACACCATATGCTTCTTTCTCAATAAATAGGGTTTCATCATGCACCCAGCATTTAACCGCAACTAACGGATCTGGCCTAAAGCCAAAGTCCACGCCCATATATGGCCCCTGCCATGTTTCGTCAGGGTAAAACTGATCTATGTGCCATTTGCCAAAGAACACTTGGGCATCACTGTTCTTTAAGTATGCACCATCCCAAATATGTGAATAGGTTGCGGCGTCCAATCGCGTTCTTTCCCTACTGCGTAAAGCATCGAGGCCACTGGGGAAGAATGGATTGTCTTGCCAGTTAATTTCGCAAATTAAAGAACTCTCTGGTGGTGATTTGCGGAAACGTTTATCAACAGGACTGTTTTCGTTTCTTGGGTTCCATATTGCCCAAATTTCAGATTTTACGGTGCGAAAGACTGTTGCCTCTAACGCTAGCCAGCTATCTTCTGGCACATCTTCAGCTTCCTCAATTATTGTCAAATCAATACCAGCCAAAGATTTAATGCTAGAAGTATTGTGGCGCAGCCCACGAAATACGAACTCGGTTCCATTCTTTCCACGAAGATAATCAACACCAACGTCGTAATGCTCTGCCATCCAAGGCGTTCGCTCGATAGCATCCTTTAGTTCCCGGTGGAAACTATCCTTGATGCTAACTTGTAGCTCACGGGTGCAAAGGATGCGTAGAGGCTCCATATATCCCCAGAACGCAGCCATCATTGCAGCGGATTGAGACTTTGCAGAACCACGACCACCATACATAGCCCGATACTGCACCGACCCTCTATCTGGCTCGAATACGTCCAGAACCTTATCGGGCAGATTAATCGCTGCTTGCGTCATCTGGTTTTATTCCACGCAGAACAACAGTTTTGGGCGGCGTCATTGTCCCATCGCTTGATTGATGGTCAAAGTCTTGTTTGTCTCGCCAATCCTCAGAAAAACGGTTTCTCATCTGCAAACTATAGCTGTTGGCATTGAACCCGGACACCTTGCCAAACGTGCCAGCGCGACCGCCTTTTTCCCACCATACTTGAGAATTTAGCTTAAAACTCTTGATGGCGTCAGAAAATTTGTCATGAACTCGACCCCATTCATAGAATGTTTCCTTGGAAATGCCCAACATTTTACACGCCTCAACGACACCTTCACCGTTGTTTCCATACGCCGAAAGCCTGTCTGCCATCTCATCTTTATATTTGGACGGCCCTTTTGGGCCTCTCTTATCTGCCATTATGCAACCTCACGTTCTGCCTTGAGTTCGTCGTAGGTTTGGCCTGTCGATTGCAGTGTAGCTTGTTCGCCCGTAAAGTTCTGCCATCGTTTAATGGACACATCAACATAAGCTGGTGACAATTCAATACCACGGCCCTCTCGTCCTAATTTCTCAGCAGCTATGATAGTTGTTCCCGTTCCAAGGAAGCAATCAACAACGCCACGACATCTATTCATCAAATCTCCTATTACAAATTCGGGTAGATGAACCGGGAAGGTAGCCCCGTGAATTGCGGCAAATTCATTATTTCTTTGTGGAGGTGCTTGGTAAACGTTTGAAAACTTACCTTGCCAAGATGAAAAGGGAACAACTCGGCTCGCGTTTTCTTGCCTTGCTAAAATCACTAACCACTCAAATCTACTTGCCATTATTCCTTGCTGAATATGCGGAGCGGCGTGGCCTTTATCCCAAGTCATAACGTCCACAAGATGCGAAGAAAAACTATTCATCCAATTAAGCAAAGCACGTTTCGCGCCAGCTAGAGGCTGCACATTAAACATCATCGCTTCTACATAAGGCAACGCCGAAGAAACGGTATCGCTTAAAAGGCCAGAATATTCATCAGAGGAAAGGTCATCTGAAAATTTGTCGTAAAATTGGCCCCTTTCAGATGATTTTTTATTACCGCTAAGTTTTGAAGAGCCGCTTGTGTTATATGGTGGAGAAGTAAACAGAATAAAGCCTTCGCCAATTTGTAATTTGTCCCAATTTTCTGTGATTGTTGCGTCTCCACATACAATACGATGCCGACCTAGAATCCAAACATCGCCCTCAACCGTAACAGGGGTCTCCGGTACATCTGGAACAGCATCTTCGTCGGTTAATCCTTCGGCTTGATCTACCGGGAACAATTCGTCAATCTCGTTAAGATCGAACCCGGTCAGTTCAAGATCGAAGCCTAACTCTTTAAGTTCCGCAAACTCTACGCCCAACGCTTCGTTGTCCCAATCAGCATTCAAAGCAAGTTTATTGTCAGCAATAACATAGGCTCGACGCTTGGCCTCACTCCACCCGGTTGCAGTCATGCAAGGAACATCATCAATACCCAATTTTTGTGCCGCCATGATGCGACCATGACCAGCGATTACATTTCCGTTTTCATCGCAGAGTATTGGCATTGTCCATCCCCATTCGCGAATGCTGGCTGCTATTTGACCAACTTGCGCTTCGCTATGGGTGCGGCTGTTTCTTACATATGGAATCAACTCCGATATATTACGCCTCTCAACTTTGTCGGCGGGCCAATCCATTTTGTTCTCCGTCTAATTTATACTTGCACAGCATAAACAAAATTTAACTGTTGTCTATCGCATGGGCGTCACGAACCAACTCTAATATAAATTCAGCGAGGTTCTCACATCCAAGCACACGGGTTTGTGTGGCAAGCCAATCCACCTGTTCGTCTGTTAGAGAGTCACAAATTGAGGAAATAGATCCGAGCTTCATATAATTTTTATGATGGCTTCCGCTTGAAATTGGCTTCACTTTACGAGGCTCAAGAATTTTTGCATCACGCCCACGCCGCAAAGCACTATTAACTTTGCCAAATTTCCACCCTGATTCTGTAACGATTTGTTTAGCCGACAACCCATTTTTAGACATATCCCAGATTTCTAGGGTATCAGGACTTCTGTCGTAATCTCGCATCATTTTACCTCGCTTAATTCTAAGTTGACCAAAATATAATCCAAGTGCTCCACATAATAATCCAGATGGGCGGCACTCATTATTGTTCGCAGCGCTTCAAGATGCGCCTTCGCCATTGCAACATTAATCATCTTTCCGACCCATCTTTTTTAAATCAGCCTCAAGCTCTTCGATAACAGCCAAAAGTTGTTTAAATGTTGGCGGTTCATAAACGTCGGGCCTACTTATATATGCCTTAAGTCGATCCATTATTTTCTTATCCATTGGTTATTTCCTTTTCGATTATTTCCAGTAAGGCCAAAAGTTCTTCGATCTGCATTTTAAGATTATGTCGGTATCGCCCACTGGCAGATTGCTTCATTACCGTTAAATTTTGACGCATAAGTTTAAGCGCTGCCGTTCCACTTGTCATTTCGTTAGGCTTTCTGGTCTGAGCCTTGGACGCGAAGAACAGCCCATTTCTACCAAGCATTTCCCATCCGTATAAAAAAGATGAGATCCGATAGATCCAACGGGCGTCAGAGAATGCCGCCAGCGTGGCTTAACGGCCTTCGTGTGGTAGAAGGTAGCCCCATGCCCCAACGTATCGCCTGAGAGCGCTTGTGCGGCGATCTCTTGCGCTGTTTGCCATGCTTTGGCCTCGCGTGGCTTCTCGTCCGCTCCATCGCAGTAAAAGGAAAATTGACAAGCGCGAGGTTTCGACACTGGGGCTCGATGCTCTTTTACAACATCGCAAATAGTGCTTGGGAAGTCTGGATGCTTTGCCCTGTTGACTACGACTTCTGCGATAGCAAGCTGCGCATCTAGCGGTTCTGATCTACCCTCAAAATACACCGCGATGGCGAGGCAAGTGGCTTCGACAATCATTGATCATCTCCACCAACAAAGTCATCCGCCGATTTAGCCCATAAAATCATGGTTGCACGTTTTAGCCCTACACGACCATAAACATCTGCTTTGGCAATACGCCCGGCATTAAACAAGCGCATTGCGCTATTTGCTGCGGTTCTGGCATCTGCGCCTATGAAGTTGCCAAGTTCTGTGGATGTGCAGTACATCTGATTACAAATATATTCATAAACCGCTTCATCGCGACTTTCTGCGTTATACGAATTAAGCGCGTCAGCGGCTGCGTGGATTTCGGCTGGCATTGTCTGCCAACTAGCAGCGCGTTCTACCTCAAGGTCGCTTTGCGTTGGAGTTGTATCTGACAACTGAGCATCGTCACTAAACGAAACCGCCAACCATTGCGTTCTGTCTCGATGATGCTGGTCTGGGTTTGGCACAACCTGTATTTCGCGACGATCGCCTAGCGTTAGAATTTGATCGATAACAACGTGCGGTGGGATGAAGATCTGATCGCCTTCGTCTGTAATTGCGAACGCAAAACCTCGCGGATGAGCATTCGATATTGTTGCTGATATTATCATAATTATTTCTTTCGTTGGTTATCCCAAAGCCGAGTAATTTCAGCTTTGAGTTTTTCTTTCATTGCTTCGGGATATGCCTCGATGGCAATACGCCGTTTATTTAAATCTCGCATTCCAAGGATATAACGTGCGGCAACTTCGATAATCTGACGCTGGCAAGCATTAGAATATGCTCGCTGTGTCTTGGTGTCGGGCAAATATGCTTTGCCCATCCCAATCGCATCGCCGTCACGCCACGGCCTCAAAACGGTATTTCGTCATCAAGGTCGCTTAACGGTGGAGCTTGATCGTAACTAGTAGAGCCGCTATCGCGCTGTTCGCCGCCACCCATGAAGGTTAGGTCTTGAACCGATACAGTCAGGCTTCCATTACCCTCATATACGTTAACGCCGGGACGCCCAGATAGAACCAGCTTTGTCCCTTTGCGAATGTGCGAGGCAAGGCTTTCAGCACGTTTGCCCCAAACTGAGCATTGCACCCAAGTCGCTGGGCGTTTGTTGCCAGATTTATCTTTGCCGTTGTCCACAGCCACAGAGAAGCCAAGAACCTCATCGCCTGATTTTGTGCGGCGAAGTTCTGCGTCGCGGCCTACGTTTCCAGCTATTGTTAGATTTATCATTTATTATTCCTAATTTGTTGGTTTTCGAGCGAATGCTCACTTTCGCACATTAACTTAGCATCGCATTCTATGCAAGTTTTGTTTTGCAACTACTCAAAGCGTTTAGCGTTAAACCCTATTTCTTGCATAATTTCTGACGCTCTATCAGCGCTGATGCGTTCACGATCTGGCTTTGGTTGTTGCTTTGGTAGCTGCGCTGCGACTTTGCGACCTCGCGCTTCCTTCATCACGGCAAGTATATGACCAGCGTTTGGTTTCTTATTTGGGTTTTCGTTTCGCCATTTACGCAATGCCCAGACGATTTGCTCCTGTGTCCAATCCTCTAACGCATCGCACCAATCAGCCATTATGCCAGCCTTTACCTGATCTGGCGGTGTCGATTGCCAATAGCCATGCAAAATAACCTCAACCTCAAAAGCAATCTTGGCTCGGTGATCGACCCGCTCTTGCGGCGAAAGCGATTGCGTCAAGCGTGGCGTGGCGGCTGGTATCTTCGTCGTCGGTAGGTTCATCGTTCCATCTTTCTCCGTTGAGCCATGTTGAGGCATGAGGGATAAATTTTTGTTCCTTGGTTGATAGTGCTGGCAACTGGCTATTCAATCCAGAAGAAATTTGCTCGATGCTTGCTTTTTTCATAGCAGCAACAAATGCCTTCTCAGCCTTGGCTTTGCCGATCTTGCGTGGATAAGCTGACCAGAAATCAGCAAAATGATCTTTATATATATTATCTGTTTTTATATCTGGTTTATTATCTGGTATTGGTTGGCGATTTTGGGCCAATCCATTGGCGATTTCTGGCTGATCCATTGGCGATTTTTGACCAATGGAATCATCAAGCCATTCTGCACTTATTGCTGGTGAATACCAATTCGTCTTGTCGTAATTTGCAGCGTTGTATTCACCCTTCAAGATCAAGCCACTATCAACCAGCTTGTAAAGTGCAGTTTTGATCTGACTCTGTGTAAGATATGAGAACAGATTACCAAAAGCTGTGCGGCTGTTATATGTCCACACATAACCATCTCTTATGTTTCTCTTGTTCGCAGCATTCTTTTGCGTCCACCAAACAATGTTCTGATAAAGAACAGCGGCATTGACGCCAACCTTCTTTGCAATTTCTGGATCGAAGCTGTGCATCGACGTTTCCCTTTCTTTTTGTAGAAACGCCGAGAACAGTGTGCTACACTGCTCTCAACGCATCCTGTTCTGCGTTTAGCCTAATCGCATCTCCTCCCAGCGAAAAGGCCACCTTGGGCGGGTTGAGCGCCTGTCAGCGTTCCCCGCCCATTCTTAAAATCCGACGTCATCCTGTACATTCACCATCGTCAGCTTGGCAAAAGAATCCTTCAATGTCGAAAACAAAATCACCCTGACGATCCAGATTGTCCCTAATCTCTTGGTATGACACGCCGTCATATCTGAATGTGTGACCAAACTCTTTCTCTAAATCCGCCCACCATTGCATTCGATCTGGATGATCTCGCCACATTTCTGCAAGTTTTAGCTCACTCTTTAAAAAGCAGCCATCACAATTTGAGCGCGGCGTGACGCCATTAATGAGTGGTAGCTGCAAATCAAACGCTAGATTTTGTTTTGTCCAAAATTCTGCCACGTCCATTTTTGTTTCGCCTGCGTCGTAAACGGGAAACCAATTTGTCCAGCGATTGTCTTTACTATCTTTAACACGTCTGGCTTCATCAGCGCGGATACCTACTGTGTTCGTCCAGTTCTTCCAGCCTTGACTAACGAGGTAGCGCTTGATGGTCTTGACCTTTAGCTCTTCAGTGCATTTTCTGCGCATTGTGTTTGGGATGTACTTGCTTTCTCTTATCAGCGCCTCAAGCGGCTCACCGTTTCTAGATGCTGAGTTATGATTTACGACCTCAAATTTAGGCATAGGCTTTATGTATTCCAGCCATGTAATTGGCACACTCCACCTGTCTGCGCACTCTTGCACAAAATCCAGTGTCTGTGACATCTCTCTACCTGTGTTGGCAAACACAACTTTTGCTCTGTCTGGCAAATCGCCGTTTGCCTCTAATATTTGGTGAAGCATATAGCCTGACGTTCTACCGCCTGAGAAACTTATTAAAACATTACCTTCTGGCAATTTATACATCATGTCACCTTCAAATTTAAACCCATCGCAAGTGCGACGGCGTAACGAACCTCGAAATCCCTTGTCCACATTCCCTTGCTATCCTCAAGCACTTCTATGCCGTTTTCAATATAGGCAAAGTCAACCGTTAGGCGCATCTGACGGCCTGTCTTGGTTAATAGTGGTCGATACTGCCCCATAAGATCGACCCGCACCTGACGGCGTAAATTGCTTATTTCCCCAGCCCTTTCCATCAACTGCAAATCGATCCATCGCTGGGCCTCTTTCTTGCTGTCGAATTTAACATCGCCAACGATTGTTTTCTTTGCGCCATATTTATTTCTTGATGGCTTGCGGAAAAAGCGTTGATTCATTTCCACCCGTCCATAGGCACGACTCCGTCCGTTAGCTGTTCAATCCTTTTGCGAACTGCGCGATGAGGTTGCGTTTGGCCAGCCAACCAGCGCGAAATAGACGATGGGTCAACGCCCAACTCATTTGCAAACCAGCCTTTTCGATAGCCGCTGGATTTAAACCAGCCGCGAAATAACTCTTTAGAATTAGCGTCATCCATTGTTTTTCTCCGTTTAGATGCGGCCATAATATGCAAAATTAAATTTGATGCAATGCAAAAAATCTGTTGCAGATGCTAATTTATGCGCGTAAAACAATTCTACAACAAACCAATCAGGAGGATATTTATGCAAAAGTTTGTAGAACGCGACGGCAAGATTGTTGCAAATCGCGCTTGGGTTACGACCGAGGCTTGGGCAACTATTAAACGCTTTGAGTCCGATGACTTTAAAATGCCATTGAGCCATGCGATGCAAGTGGCTTGGGAGGACGCTAAAATGGAAGTGGGCGTTCAGAATAATGCTCGCGTCAAGATTGACCAAATCAAACAGCTTGCAACCGTTGGAGCTGATCGATTGATCGAGATGCGCAACCAAATCGAAAACATTGATCGCCAAAGTTTCGAGGACAAAGAACGCTTGTCCGAAATTCGATTGGCAATGCTTTATGTATAGAGGAAAGGATATGAACATCAAAAATATAATTGCCGACCTAATCGGCCTCATCGCAATCTTTGGGGCTGGTTATGCCCTGCTAGTAATCGGATATGGAATAGGATATTAAAAATGACAACTATCGCAACAGCATTAGCCGCAGCCCAGATCAACATGGGCAAGGCTCTCAAACAATCCAGCAACCCTCACTTCCGCAGCAAATACGCCGATCTAGGCAGCGTAATGGATGCTTGCTTGCCAGCGCTTAACGAGCAAGGCATTGCGGTGATCCAGCCAACAGGCGAGGACGCCATAGGGCGTTACGTCCAGACCACATTAATACACGGCGAAAGTGGCGAGGAATTATCCTGTCGCGTTCCGTTGATTATCAATAAGCAAGACATGCAAGGATATGGCAGCGCAGTCACATACGCTCGACGCTATGGCCTGATGGCGATGGCTGGCATTGCGCCAGAGGATGATGATGGCAACGCAGCAACTAAGGCTGCGCCAAAGCAGCTAGAAAAGATCAGCGAAGATCAATTCCGCACTGTTCAATCATTGATCGAAAAAGCCAACGCCGACGAAAATAAAGTGCTTAATTTCTGGAAAGTGGACAATTTAAGCCAGCTAACATCCAAACAAGCTGGTGACGCGATAACTATGCTGAATAAAAAACTTACTCAGCCGGAGGGATAACTAATGGAACAACGGACGCCCGAATGGTTCGCGGCACGTTTGGGATGCGTAACAGCATCCCGGACAGCCGACGTAATGGCTAAAACCAAGAGTGGATATTCCGCAAGCCGTGCAAACTATATGGCCCAGCTTATTACTGAGCGACTAACCGAGACGCCAAGCGAAGGCTTCACTAGCGCAGCGATGCAATGGGGAACAGACACTGAGCCACAAGCGCGAATGGCGTATGAGTTGCTGACAGGCGCTGACGTTGTAGAGGAAGCCTTTGTGGTACATCCAACCATCGAAGGCTTTGGTGCATCCCCTGATGGGCTTGTAGGCGCTGACGGAATGCTTGAGATCAAATGCCCCAATAGTGCGACGCACATTGACACACTTCTATCAGAGAAAGTGCCAGCTAAGTATATCACTCAGATGCAAGTACAGATGCTTTGCGCTGGGCGCAGCTGGTGCGATTTCGTCAGCTTTGATCCACGCTTGCCCGGCGATATGAATTACTGGTGCAAGAGGATCGAGGCCGACTCAGAACGCCACGCCGAGATCGAGTCCGAGGTGATAAAGTTCCTTGCTGAGATCGATGACAAAATAACAGCGCTTAAGGCAAAGTTTGGCGATGCCGTATAAAGTTCGCCTCACTGGTTCACGCCAGCGGATGTATGCCCACCAACTGATCGACGCTGCGCCAGACCAATCTACTGTCACTATCGTTGGTGGTGACAGAACAATCGATCAAAACGCTAAGATGTGGGCCATGTTGACAGATGTGGCCTTATCACGCCCAGAAGGGCGTAAGTGGACGCCAGAAGCGTGGAAGTGCGCCTTTATGCACTCACTAGGCCATCAGGTACAGTTTGCGGATGGGCTGGATGGCTCTGGCCCGTTTCCACTTGGCTTCAAAACGTCCCGGCTCAACAAGTCGCAAATGTCAGACCTGATCGAAGTCATATATGAATATGGATCACGGCATAATGTCGTTTGGTCAGAATAATAATTTAAAATATGTGCATTTTCCACTTGCACTACAGGGCCAGATGTCCTATTATACTTGTATAGGGCAATGAAGCCCGCCACTTAGGAGAACACAAAATGACAAACGAAGTTTACAGTGATACCGTCAAAAGCATTCGCCTCTCAGAAAATCGTCAAAATTATTGGGACGCGATAGAAGCGGTTAATGAGGCCAAACGCGCTCACATAGATGCGCGTGATAAATTACGTGAAGCCGAGTCCAAAGCAAAATTTATCAGAGCGGCCCATGATCCTCGATTTAGCCATTCTCGTGTGGACTATTTTATGGGGAAACCTTCAAGTGTTCGCATTTATATCAGAGACCCAAAAATTCCATCAGGCGTTTGTTTAGCTGTATCTTTGGATTTTGATGAGGGAACTAAAATATTAGATGCTGCAAAAAAGGCTTTCCCACTTTCACCGACTGAGGGTTTGTATAAATCTAACGCATAAATAACAGGGGCTTCGGCCCCTTTCTTTTTGTTCGAAAATTGAAGACATGCTAAAACTATTGATGGCAGCTGGGCTTGGGCTTTTCACCCATCCTGCCTTACACAAGATAGCCGTTATCCAGAATGCAGCGATAACTCATGAAGCTAGTGACACCCAGGAAGAAGCCAAGACACTGGAAGTTGTAGGGTTGATAGATCCTACACCAGAAGAGGCACTCATCTTAGAGGTCCTCCAGGCACGAGGCATCACTCACCCTAATGCTCTCGCAACCATTTTGGGAAACATAAAACAAGAGTCCCTCTTTGAACACAACATTTGTGAAGGTGGAGCAAGGGTTGAGTACCAACACTGTCATAGTGGTGGCTACGGACTCATCCAGTGGACCACCGCTGGACGCTACAGAGGTCTAGGAGAGCATGCAAAACGACTTGGGTTGAACCCATCAACCCTCGAAGCGTCGCGACGAGCGCGGGCATCCCGACGCTGGTGACGTCGGCGGCGAACGTGGACCGGGCACTTGGTGGCGCGGACGTGGGCACCG
>WLWH01000586.1_pt1 | contig 29605 bp, 30 predicted proteins | sample 6712741 | NCBI WGS metagenome assembly WLWH01 (sample SAMN12718694, study PRJNA515312) | sponge metagenome | isolation source: marine sponge | host: Mycale hentscheli | place: New Zealand: South Island, Marlborough, Capsize Point | collected 2003-05-01
GTTGAAAAAAAAGTAGATATAATGTTTGATTTAATTCAAAATCATCAGAAACAGCAAAACCAACAACAAATGAATATGCGAGAAAATATGCATATGAATACAGAACAAGAGTGTGAAGAAACTGATAATATGGTATCACAAGAAGAAATTAGTGGTTGGACAGAAAATGTAAAAAGTGATAAAGAATTGATACAAGTATCCGATGATGATGAAGAAGAAGACGATGATAGTGAAGAAGTTAGTGATAGTGATAGTGAAGATGAAGAGGATGAAATTCCCAAATTATCTTTAGCAAAAACAGAAGATATGACATTAGAAATTAATGATGTAAAAAAAATTGTTGTTCAGGAGGCAACAAAAGCTATTAATACAGAATTAAATGAACCAGAAGATGTTACTGATAGTTTAGATGAAATTGATGTGGATGAAGATGAAGATGAAGATGAAGAGGAAGACGAAGATAATGGTATGGGGCAAGGAGATGAAGAAGTAGTTGTTGCAAAATTAGATGAGGAATTTGATTATAATAAACTTAAAGTATCTGAATTGAAATCTATGGCAGCTGCAAAAAAACTTGAAGGATATAAATCATTAAAGAAAGGACCACTTATTGAATTATTGAAATCTAGCGAATAATTTTGTTAGGTTATGTATATAAATGAGTTGGGCAACTTGCTATTCAGGTTCTAATAACATACATTTCAATACACCACCCCTTATGAGTGATGGGCGTCATTATTCAAATTACGATCCTTCTTGTAAATCAAATAATGAACTCAAGGACTCTTTAGGAATCAAAAATAATTATCAATATCGACAATGGTTGATAAATAATGGTAATGCAGTTCAAAGACAAAACAAGAAATCAGCATGCAATGAATGTTCTCCTTGCATAGAAGAAGCTGCACAAGCACCACCACAACAAAAATATCTTTTCAAAAATTGTGCAGATAATTCAACACCATATGGTTATGAAGGTTCTGACCTAAAAAACCTTTATTTCACAAGACAGTCTTTACAATCCAAATTAAATGCTCCTATTATGACACAAGAACAGTTATTATTGAGGAGATCATCTAAATGTAGTTTAGGAGATGCAAATAGTGCAGGACCTATGAAATCTTGTTCTACAAACAAATTTGATTAAATATTATTAGTTATTGAATAATATTTAAAACTATAATCACATTGTTTGTATATTGATGAGTATAAATATATTATCTATTGATGTCGGTATGAAAAATTTAGCTATATGTTTATTTAGTATAACCGATAATATTGAATATAAAATTAAATGTTGGGATGTTTTAAACCTTTGTGAAGAAAAAAACTTTGTATGTGGAGAGAAAAATAACAAAGGCAATCCGTGTAATAAAAGTGCAAAATTTTTTAAAAACGATAAATACTATTGTAAAATACACGCAAAAAAGAAAGAATATAAAATACCTCCTCAAGAACTTAATCCTGTAAAATTTAAAAAAATTAAGGTTGTAAAATTAAAAGAATTAGCAAAGAAATATAAAATAGAATTTGAAAAAAAAATCAAAAAAGATGATTTAATTGAAAAAATAGAAAATTATGTTGATGAATATTATTTTGATCATATTTCAAAGAAAAAAACAAAAGACTTTAACTTAGTTCAATATGGACGAAACTTAAAAAAGGAATTCAATAGAATATTTAAAGATATCCAAATAGACGGTGTTGTTGTTGAAAATCAAATAGGACCTTTAGCAATGAGAATGAAAACATTACAAGGTATGATAATGCAACATTTTATAGAAAAAGAGGTTCCTCTTGTTGAAGAAGTAAGTGCATCAAATAAATTAAAAGAATTTTTAGGTAATAAAAAAACTACATATTCAGAAAGGAAAAAAGCCAGTATTAAAATTACACAAGAATTAATAAGTAAAAATAACTTACTAGTAGAATGGTTAGAAACTTTTAATAAACATAAAAAAAAAGACGATTTAGCAGATAGTTATTTGCAAGGAATATGGTATTTGAAGAAGACTATTTTAAAAGAAAAAGCGGAATAAAATATTTATTATGCGGATTACTTAAAATTAAAAGTTCTAGTTAAAACATAAGATGGAAGAAATCAACTTAAATTTAGGAAGCCCAAAATTAAATGTTTCAGGAAACACAGATGGCGGAACTATCAAAATTAGCATGAACGATTCTCCAAAAAAAAGTGTTAATTTTGGTCCAGGCGCAGAAATGTTAATGAATCAAAGTAAAAACAAGGTATCTTCTCCTAGAGCAGATATCAATCTAAGCGATTTAAATGAATTAGATAATATTAGTTTAGACGAAAAACCCAAAATTAAAAGGCCTAGTTTTACTGATGTAACTAGTAATATTTTTGATAAACCAACTAAATCTAGTGGTATATCTTTGAAAATAGATGAAATGCCTAATGGTAATATGTCAACTGCCGAACCATTAAAAAGTGCAACAACCGCACCTAAAGTAGAAACTTCTGATGGTTTTAAAACATTTAATGAGATTCCTGTTACACCAAGTGCACCTCCTGCTCCTCAAAGAATGACAGCAGAAGAAACATTACGAGAAAAATTAAAACTTTTAAGACAACTAGAAGAATTAGAAAAAAAAGGTATTCAATTAACTAAAAAATACTCAATGGAATCTCCGTTAGCTGAAATGAAAGGAGAATATGAAATGATTAAAAACGAAAGAGAGAAGAAAAACAGTGTTAAATTCCAACAAAAGATGCTTTTAGCTTTTGTTAGTGGATTAGAATTTTTAAATGGTCGATTTGACCCATTTGATTTAAAACTTGATGGATGGAGTGAAGCAGTTAATGAAAATGTTGAAGAATATGATGATGTATTTGGAGAATTACATGAAAAATATGGCGGTAAAGCTAAAATGGCACCAGAACTTAAATTATTATTTATGCTTGGAGGTAGTGCTGCTATGTTGCATATGACAAATACTATGTTTAAATCAGCTATGCCAGGTATGGACGATATTATGAGACAAAATCCTGAATTAATGCAACAATTTCAATCTGCTGCTATGAATACAATGAGTCAGAGTAATCCTGGATTTGGAAACTTTATGGGCGGAATGATGGGTGGTGGACCTGGATCAGGTCCAATGATGCCTCCTATGGGGTCTCCACCTGCCCCACCTAGAGAAATGAGACAAAATCCTCCTAGAATGTCAAGAGGAGGGAATCGACCAGATATTGCGGCAGGAAGAGGAGGCAATATGAATGATGCGGTTAATATCAACGATAATTATGAAAGAACCTCTAGACCTGAAATGAAAGGCCCTAGTGATTTAGGAGATATTCTTTCTGGATTAAAAACTAAAAAAATAAATCTTAATAATAAGGATTCGCAAAGTGTAGTTAGTGTTAGTGAATTAGATGAAATGAAAAATGATTTAAATCGTCCAAAAAAGTCTAGGAGAAAACCCAAATCCGAAAGAAATACAGTAAGTTTAAATTTCAACTAATATAACTTTAATTGACCAACTAATTTATCTATTTTGTCTTCATAATCAGGACCTACAAACCCTATTGTTTTTGTTCCTGGACTAACTTCTGTTAAACCGGCATCAACAACTATACCATTATGAACATCTTTTCTATTTGCTATATTTATAATAGTATCTAATGTTTTTTCATTAGGTACTTTTAATATTACTATTTTTTCACCATCATATTGCCATTTATGAAATAATATTGTTTGTGTATAAGCTTTTACGGTAGCTTCTACCATTGCATGACCAACCTGAGCTAATACTTTTCCTTTACTCATTTTAACATCACTTCTTATCATTATTGCCATTTTAAATCCCATTTGTATTATTGTGATTTTAATTAATCTGCAAATTATTTTATTCAATTTTATTATATGGTTCTTGGAATGATTTTATATGAAGGTGTAGATTTAGCTTACAATGTTGTAAGACTTGCTTATAACGGGACATCAGGAGTTTACAATTGGTGGTATCAAGTAGAAGCTCATGAAAAAGAAGAACAGCACCAGGAAGCTAAAGAAATGATAGAAGAATTAAGAAAATTAAACAATCGTGTGAAAGAATTAGAAGAAGCTTTAGTTGAAAAAACAGATTAATACTAATTAAATTATTATTTAGTATTATCTTTTCCTTTTTGTTTTCTTTTTACAAGCTTTATATCTTTTTCTACCTTTTTTCCAACACTTTTTGAAGGTTTTTCTTTTCTTCTTTCTCCAACATTTATTCAATCGTTTAGTTGCTTTTCTAATACATTTCTTTTTCTTCCTACGAGTTCTTCTTCTTCTTCCTCCTCGTCTTACATTTTCTCTCCCTGAACCAATATTTTGTCGTCTTCTAAAATTTCTTTGCATTGTATCTACAGCTCTTTCTCTAGTTGCTTGTCTTCTAGCAGCAAGAGTTCTTCTTATTCTTGTAGCAATAGGTGTTCTAGGCATTATTTTTGTTAAAAGTTGAGAAGCTCCTCGTTTTGCTCGTTCTACATAATTTGGACAATTCAATGAACTATTTAAAATACCTGCTGTTACTGTTCTACTTAATTTATTGCCAAAAGTATCATCTGCTGCCTCGTCTGGACCTTTCAATTTTAATTCTAATTTTAAGTCAACTAATACATAGAGATCAAAAACGAATGTAGGAGAATCTTTATTAAATGATGTTAATTTTTTGAATATAAATTTATTACCGTCTTGAGGAATAATTTTTGCACCTGTAATAAAATATTCTTGTGTTGAACCAGGTTTTACTAACATATCTAAATCTTTTTGATTTTCTGGTCCTACATATTCACTTGCCTTAACATAAGTTGGTTTGAATTTTGTGTCAACATCTTTTTTAGATTTCATCGACTTTAAGTTATCATAAACCCCGCTATTCAACTCTTGATTAATAGGAACATTTTCAATATATTCATTTGATTTAGGTGTATGATTATCATTTCCTGTTGTTATAGGTATTTGTATAAATATTTCTACCATAACTGTTTTTTTACCTTTTCCTTTTATAACAGGTATTGTAATTGTATCTCCGGGACTTGCACCTTTTGGCATTAAAAATGAAAGGGTAAATCCATTTCGAATTTTTTTAATTTCAGGGCGTTGTTCTTTTTTACCTAAAAGAAAGCCGACTTTGGTCATATTTTCTACTTCTCTATCAAGATTATTTTTTATTTGATTATTAAGAGCTCTCATTAATGGATATTGTGGTTGATTATTACTATCTAATTGAAAATGTTGATTCCATAAACGATTTTCTGTTCCTCTTAAAACTGCTTCTGTTTGTGCATTTCTACCAGCATTATGAGCAGCTCTAGCTTGTATATAACTTTCTATATCTCTAAATGGAATAAATGATTCTTCACAAACATAAGATTCTACTTCATCTTGTATTTTTGTTAATTGAACAGAACCATCTTTATTTAATCTTGAAACTTGATTTTTTGTTTTCATTATTTGATTTTGAACTACAACTGGGTTTATAAATTCTATATCAAAAAAAGAATTTTTATCTTTATCTGGATTAACTTCTAAACCTCTTGTTTGAGCTTCACGCTTTGCATAGCGATTTGTTGCCTTTTTTATTAGAGCATCTCTATTATAATTTGGGTCTTTCTTATTTTGTGGAGTATATTTAACTAAATCTCCTGGATTAAGAATTTTAGTTTTTTTTTGAAAACTATCATCAAAATTCTCATAGGTAACAGGAAATATGTTATCTCCTGTTAGTCCAGATTTATATCCAAATGTTACACGATAAAGAACTTTATTATTTGGACACTGTTGTGGTCTTGGATATCTTGTTTGTAATACATTTCTATTTTCATTTATATTAACATTAATATTCATATTATTATAAATTGGAGAGAAATTATACTTGAATCATAAAATTATTTAAATTACGCAATTGTTCTTGTCGTTGTGTTTTTACGTTAGCTTTTTCTAAAACTTCAGTAGCCTTTCTTATCTCTTCTTCAGATACCTCATTATTTTTATCTAAATCCAATAAATGTTCATATCTTCTATATTTTCTTGGAATGATACATAATTGGCTTTGTTCATTAAACAAATGATCTGCCAATACTGTAAAAATAGCAGTTAATGCTAAAGCTACTAATATATCTCTACTTCCCATCCAGGATATAGCAAATACTAATATTTGACGACCTATATTATTTTTCAGATATTGTTCTTGATTTTTACTTAATTCTATTGTAACATATTTAGAACCAATATTTAACATTATCATAACTAATCCTGCAAAAAACTTACTATTATTCAATGCTTTTAAATATTCTAAGATTACACTTACCATATTTAATATAAATTGAGAAATTAATATAATTGTTTTTGATAAATCTTGAAACCATTATTAGTATGCTGATCTAATTGTTCACTTGATTCTATAGTAGCTCTTTCTCCTTTTACTTTGATATCTCTATCTAAATCAACTACACAAGGAGCTGTAAAGGTTGCTGGCTTCCATACTTGTATTTTAGGAGTAAATCCTTCTTTAGAATCACAAAAATTTTCTTTAGTATCAAGTAATACAATATTTATTAATGCCATAATAATACCTGCTGACATACCAACTGTTTTAAGTATATATGCATTTAGCAAAATTAAACAAGCTAAAATAATCTTGTTTTCATTGATATTTTGTAAAAATTCTGGCTTTTTATATACCAATATAACCAATAGAGCAAGCAAAATTATTTCAATATAATTTTCCATTATATAAATTTGTAATATAATTTATTCAGTTCTTCACATAAAATTATAATCTTATTTTTTTATAAGTATGGCATCAACTAGTCTTGGATTTTCAGATTTTTCATCAGTTAATAATAATGAAAAATTTACACCCAAAAAAAGAAAAAATAAAACAATCAAAAAGAAATCATCAAGTAAAGTAAGAGAATTCCTAAACAGTATGGATGGAGATAGTGACGATGATGGTTCTAATTTAGCGAATTTCGATCAAAATTTTACACCTCCTCCTATGGGAGAATTAACTAGTCAACCTGACCAAAATGTAGAAACTCTTCCAGATACAGACAAAGCGGTTGACGTAGAAGCATTCTCTAAAATATCAAGAGACGACGCTTCAAACTTAAACTATCAAAATTATTACAATACTTATGTTCCATATTATTCTAAACCAACCAATCAAGCAAATCTTCATGGTTCAAAGGATGAATTAATGAAAAAATTAAATTACATGATTCATCTTTTAGAAGAAAATAAAGATGAAAAAACTCAAAATGTAACTGAAGAACTTGTATTATATATGTTTTTAGGCGTTTTTACTATTTTTGTTGTTGATTCTTTTGCTAGAGCTGGAAAATATACGCGCTAATTCAAAATAAATACATTTGTGCTCTCAAATGGTCTATAACCAAAATTATAAAAATAATATGATGCATCTGTTTTTAAAACAGGTTGGTATCTTTTCAATATATTTTTAATGATAATATTATTGTTAGAAATATTTTCTATAAACAATCGTGTGAATTTTATTCTTTCATAAATCAAACTAATTGAACACATAAATCCTAATACAAATACACTTTCATCTGTTTCTTTGAAACTACATATACATTCCATTCCTCGTTTACCATTATATCTAGTATAAGTGTTATGAAATACAAACATATCATAAGGTTCATTATCTATTAAGGTTACACTAATAAACATTTGTTCATCCTTTACTAATAATTCAATATGATTTAAATTAGGCATTATTACACATTTGAACTTTTTAGTTGAACATTTCATCAACCTTTCATAAACATAAACAAAATAGTGAAAGTTTTGTTTATTTATTAATATGGTTCGGATATTGGGTTGATCAAATTTTACTAGTTTATCCCAATAAAATATATCAAAAAGATAATTCTTATAAGCGGTTAATGGTACTATTAAAGTTGCTGCTCCTTCTCTTTTAAATAAGAATATCGTATTTTTATCCTTGTATCTACTATTGACATAATGACTGTATATAACCTTTGGAGCTATACCCTTCTTTCTATATTTTTGATGAACACATAAAAAATCCACATACCCAAGTGATAATTTTTTATCGTCAATATAACAATCTAAAGGTCTTGTGCTCATTGCGCCTATCAATTTAAAATTATTTTTATCATATATCATTGATAAATATGATTTACTATTATGTGCTTTAAAATAATTTAAAACTCCATTTTTAGGAGGATTATATTTTTCATGTTTGTGCGGTGAAAAATGTCCCTGGATAAAATGTGCAAACAGTGCTTTTTTTTTAGTAGGTGTGTTAAAGTATGTATCAAAATAAATATCTTTATCATAATATTTATCTTTTTCAGGTTTTCCATGTTGAATTATACCTGGAGGAATAATCCAATATTTTAAATTATGAAAATGAAATACAGGTTGTCTTGACCAAAAAGGAAATTTTAATTTATAAACAGCTATCAATAAACATATAATACTTAATATCGCTAGAATGTAATACATTTATATTTAGTGATAAATATACTTTATAAATTTAACGAAAATGTTGATATAATATATATGGCAGCTTTTAGAAATGCAGATGGGATTCCATTAAATGTTAGTCAGGCAGTTCAAAACGATGAGGATGCTAGAAATCTAGCAGCACATTTAAGAGGACGTCGTAGAGACCCTTATTATGAACCTATGAGAAGTTTAAGTAGTCAAGATGAAGAAGTTCACGAAGTATATGAAGCATTGTATGATATTGTTAATAATCCAGAAAATTATACTGCGGAACAAATTAACAATACTATTGTAGATATACTAGAAGAAAATGATTCTCCTGTACAGAAATATGGTAGTTTTAGTGGAAATTACAATGCTGATTTAGCAGATGAGCGCAACTCCCCAGAAGTTTTTAAATATTATAAATCATGGAAAAGAAATCATAAAAATTGGGAAAGAAGAGGAAAAGAAATGAAAGGTAAAAAACTAGCAGAATTAAAGAAATTGGATAAATATAAAACACCAGATGATATGCCTCGTGATAAAAAACGGAAAATTAGAGATGAACTTTACGAAGAAGTAAATGAAGCCTATAGGAAATATATGTATGGTAAGGTTCCTTTAGGTAGACAAATTTATTATATGATTGAAAAAGCAGAAAAGATTCAAGAAAAAAAAGAATTAGGTTCTGATAGTGATTCTAGTGATGATGAAGATGGTGGTGCAGCAGCAGTAATGAAAAAACCTTCATCCACTGAATTTGAAAAAATGAATAATGATGAAAAAGAAGCGGCAAAGAGAAAAAAATTGGCACCATTATTAGCTAAAATGAAATTGGGCAGTCTGAAAAAGCCATCTGCAAAACCACAAGCAAAACCAACAGCAGCAGTTGCAATGGCAAAACCAGCAGCAAAACCAAAACAACAAGTAAAAGAAATGTTTGGCGATAAATGGATTGGTCCATATATGAGTAAAAGTAAAGGTATAGAATACTGGGTTAGAATGAGAGATAGGTTGGGAGTCTTTGTAGATAGTAGTACAGGAAAATTAACAGAAAGAAATATAAGAAAAACTGAAGAACACAATGCTAAGAAGGCGGCAAAAAAAGGAGGAAGGAGAACTCGTAAAAGGAAAGGTAGAGGAAAGGGGGATTCGAAACACAAAAAGGCAATGGCTACGGTTTCTCATAAAATACCACAAGGTAAAGGTAAAGGACACCATGCGTATGATGAATTTGATGGGAAAAATCTTTATGTCCGTGATTGGCTCCCTGATAGTAATATGGGTAAATTGCCTGTTAGGGTAAATGAATATCATGTATTTCAGCATCAAACTCCTTCTTTATTACAAAATCCACAAAGCCCTGAAGGAAATCAAACAATTACTCAAGATATGCTTGGTGGTAGAAGAAGAAGAAAAAAAAGAGGGGGTGCTCCTGCTCAACCATCAGTAACATTTATAGTTAGTAATGATAATATCGCTATTACACGATTTAATGATAATATAACAGAAAGACAGGACATTGATTTAACTTTTATAGAAGGAAATTCTTATAATGGAAGAGACGCGATTACAAATGAAATGCGAAATTCCGGATTAATTGGTGGTTGGTTTATAATTAAATATGATCCAAACTCGGAAAATAACGCACAATTTGGACACTGGCAAACTCCCCTACCATATGTACCTCCTGAGATGCCAGATATGGCCAATGAAATTATAGCAGAGGATAATATTGAGATTGGAAATAGATTTGTAATTGAAACTCCAGATCAAATAGGTGGTAAAAGAAGAAGAAAAACAAGAAAAATGAAAGGAGGACACCACTTATATAAAAGACTTGGTGTTAGTAAGTATGCTTCACAAAAACAAATCAAAAAAGCATATAACAAAATTAAGAAAAAGAAGAAATTAACAAAAAAGGTAAAGTATGCTTATAAAATTCTCTCCAAAAAGAAAAGTAGAAAAAAATATAATGCCAAATATAAAAAAATGAAAAAATCAAAAAGGACTCGTAGAAGAAGAGGTGGTATAGCTTCTATAGTTATAAAAGGAAAAATGCATCCAGATAATTATGAACCTGGTGTTAATATACCAGATGCAAATACAAACCAACCAGCTTGGTTAGGAAATTTATAAGTTAAAATATCAATAATAATTTAACTTATCAAAAAAAACAACACCAAGAAGTTTTTTCAATAGAAATTATCTCTCCATTTTTATTTTCATAATAGTAAAAATAATGTTGTTTTAATCCGCAATGCGATAGTCAATGAAAACTTTGTGGAAGAGTTATATGTAATTTTCTAGTTCTTTTATTTGCAAGTCTTTCTATTTCGCCTATATGAGGCGTATATTGAGAAGGGAATATATCTAAGAATGCATCAGTATATAATTTCTCTTTTCTTTCAGGAACACATAACATAAATATTTCTTGTTTGCCTTCTGCATGTCTTTCAACTAAATTAAAAAAATTAGCTTTTAATTGTGCTTGAAAATCTTGTTTTTCTTTTGCCCATTTTTGATTATACATATTTTTTAAATCCCCAAAACTAGGTATTTCTTTTTTAACATATTCACTGTGTCCTTCGTCTCCTGCACTAAGTAAAGGTCTTTGAAAATCTGCCATATTTTATTTATTATCATAAGAAAAAAATAAAATAAATCCGCATTACCTCTAATTGCCTTGATTTTTATTTTTTAAACAATTTATAACATAATCTGCTTCTTTCCATTTACTAAAATCTTTCATACAATCTAAATTGAAAGTATTCAATATTTGTTTGAGAGGGCCTAGAATATCTATACTTGCAAAACCTAGTAAATCGGTAATAACTTTTAAATTAGGCAATTTAAATGGCATTTTAAACCCTAGAGACCCTAAATGTTTATGAATGGCAAATATGCCTAAAACATCAAATGGTATACAGTCTATTTTCAATGTATTGCCAAATTTTTTTACTAAAATTAATCCTTCTTGTGACAATTCAAACCAATCATACCCTAACTTTTTGATACAATCAGGTAAACTTATAGAATAAATAATATTTTTTCCTATAAAAATAAGTGCTTTTACAAATTCTTTGTTTGCAACAACAGCATCTTTAAACTTGGCAGTTACATTGCTATTCATTACATTAACTTTAACATTCTTATCCGGATTATCATTTTTTATACCTTCTATAATTTCATCAGCATTCATATATATTAACTTAATATATATAAATTATTGAGGTTTATATAATAAATATAAATATTGATACTGATATTGCGTTGTAACCATATCTATTTTACCTTGTAAAATAAATCCAATATTTTTTGCGATACTCAATATATGTTTTTGAGTTTCCATATATAACTTATGTTTATTTTGACGAACATGTCCTGAAGTGTCATCTTTAAAAGTTTCATCGAAGTCAGCTAAATTTTTTGATTTGTCTAATTCAAAATTTGCCTTGTATTGAAAGTCCTTAAATTTGACAAGTGAATTTGTTATTCTTTTTTTAGCATATTTTTGAGCACTGACAAGATGTAATGGATCAGCTGAATTCAAAATAGGGTCAAATTTATCCCTATTAACAAGGTGTAATACTAAATAACCTCCTGGCATCAACCAATTATAACAATTCTGTAAAAGTGTTTGTTTATCATTGATATAGTAAATAGTAAAGTAGAAACAAGTAACGGTTGAAAAACTATTTTTAGGATATAACATAGCTTCCAATGCGTCACCCTTTTTAAATTTACATTTAGGATATTTATTTTTTGCATAATTTATCATAGCTTGAGATTTATCTACACCTTCTACATTATAACCTGATTTTTGCAATAGTTTAACATGGTGTCCATTTCCAGAACCAATATCTAAAACTCTGGATCTTTGAGTAGGTTTAATAAGTCTTGTAAGTTCACCAACTTCAAAATCATTTTTAACATTATCATATACAAGTTCATCGTAAATACTACTATAAAATCCATCATAGATTTCAGTGCCTGTTTTGAGAACAAATTTTTCTCGCTGAACAAATCCTTCCTTATATACAGCACTTTTATTTACAATCATCAATATAATAAGAATACACGCCATAATAATTGAAGTTCTTGTCCATATACTTTGTTTCATAAAATGTCTATATATTTGTTTAAAAAAACGGATAACCTTTTTCATCTCTTATATGTATTATAGTGATTTTTTTTATGTGAAATCTTTTATATATGAATGAAAATGAAATTACAGATAAAAGAACAATAAAAGAATTTAAGGGTATTACTTTTTCAAAATATAAGAAATCTGATGCTAAAAAAGAATTACTAAATAATTTAAGTTCGGGTAAAATAGAACCGGCTTGCTATTGGGCAGCAGAATTTATATGTGCAGGACATTATGCTGATATATGGGAAATAATTATATTTTTTTGTAGTAAACACATACATTTAGGAAACCCCAAATTACCAATTTATTTGGATTTGAGATTGGATCACTTCAAACAAATATTACATAACGGATATCAAGAGAATATTATAAAAATGAGAAATAGTGATAAAATAAGAAAACTTTTTGGAGAGATAATTTCAGTTTTATGTTTGTCAAAAAAAAAACATACATTTGATAATATAAAAATAGGTAAAGATGACTTTAATATAACAAAGATTGCATATAAATTAAAAGCAGATAGCACTCAATATGCATCTATCATATTCAAAAAAGAAGATCCAAGTGAATTATTTGTAGGAATAAACGAGTTTTATTGGAATATTCTGAAAGAACAAAAAAATGGAGCATTAGCATGTTGGTGGTTAGAATGGATATTAGGATTTGAAGATATATGTAAAAAAGAAAATAAGAAATATTCCGCCGCAAGGAGAAGTAATATGCCAGTTGAGGGAATTTATCAAAAAGATGTAATATGGATGATATGGGAATGTTTATTAATGGAAGCGAACAATAGAAGTAAAGGAATGCATAAAATAGTTACTGCTATGCTAAGCATTTTTTGTTTACGATATAAACCTGGTGTAAGAAAAAGAAGAAAATATTTAATTTATTTTGCAATTAATTTATTAACAGAACCTTTAGACAATAGTATTCCAATAATTAAGAATGAAAAAATAGTGGAAAATATAACATCAAAAATTAATGTTATTTATAAACAAATCAAAAAAAATGAAGTAAAACCAGATACAGATTATTTATTTAATAATAGTATTACAAATAATAATTTAGAAAAAACAATAAGTAAATTAGAAAAAATGAATGCGTTAGTAGGAATGGTACCCCGAAAATAGTTTTTTTTTCTTAGGTTATTGTATAATATGAGTTATGCAAGAGCAAGTAAAAGAGCGCAACAAGCAATGCACGGGGCAGGTGGTCCAGGAGCAAACAATGGAGTTTCACAATTATCAAATGGACACGGTGGATTTATCGCAGTTACCAATGGTTCAGTTATTAACTATGGTGGTGTAGACAAATTTGGTCTTTATCCTACAGTTGGAGTTAGTGTTGGGTTCCTTAACCTTTTACAATCCTGTTGCCGCGGACCATTTCCACGAGTTGGAGTTAATACAAATAGTGGCAGTTCACCTCACGCATTCATAATGTAATTTAGTTAAATATTTAAGAAATAAATAAATATTTAGCAAAAACTAAAACCACGCGTAACTTTTTTTTTCTCTGTATTGTTTATAATGGCTCGTAGAACAGCTCGTAGATCCCTTAAAGGTGGCAAACGCCGCAAATCAAGAACCCAAAAGAAACGCAGAAAGTCCCGTAAATCCCACAAGAAGCGCAGTAAGACCCGTCGTCGCCGTCGCCGATAAATAAATAATAATTTAGATATAATTTATTATTTATAATTTAGTTACTATATAATTTGTTAAAGCATATAATGTTCCACCCCATACAGAATCTATTGCTGCAACTTTCAAGTCATAACTTTTGAATATAGAATAATTTGTTAAATCAAATATAGCATATGTTGTAAATCCTAATAAAAACGAGTCTATTAAAGATATTTTAGGCTTAATTACAAAATAATATATTTGGAAAACCATTACACAATATGTAACTAATGTAGATATAATATTTACTTTCATATCACTACCTTGTATCTTTTTTACCATTTTACCAAAAAGAGGACCAAGAAAACTTAAAAATATACCATCTAATACTGCTAGACACAAAGCAATCAACATTATTTGTTTATAACACATATAAAGTATTATAAGATTTTAAATTGTTGCAAGTCTATCTCTATTTGGTTTTCTTGATTCAATTAATTCTATACCATCTGTATCATCAAAACAAACTCTTCTCTGTCCTGTTATTTTGAAATTCACAACTTGTTTAATTTTCTTGGATTGTTGTTCTCTTATTTCTAGATTTTCTTTCTTTATCATTTTTCTCAATATTTTCAACATTACTCTACTAATAGTATTATTTACTAGTTGAAACATCTTTATGATACCGCCTGTTATACCTACAACTTCCATAACATTTAAATTACTCAAATTATCTGTTGTTTTGTATAACCACCAATCACTTAAACCAGCAACTAAAAGAGTATTGGTAATAATTAAAATCCATTCTAGTATACATTGAAATTTCTTTTTTAATTTACTAGATACATCATAATTTGGTAGCTTCTTTTCATCTATAAATAGATCTTCGTAATATAGCGGTCTTGATGCAGTATAATATACAATCTTAGGAAAATTCCAAAAAATAATAAATGCAGAGAATCCTACTACAAGAGGAAAATAATAAAAATTAAATACTTCCGGATGCCATGCTGCTGCTGGTGTAAATATTAAAGGTAAAAAATATCTTTTACACTTTATATCTTTACAAGAACTCTTTTTACACTCTATATCCAAACACATCATACACATATTTAAATTAATTATTGTATTTAGTTTTATATTGATTGTCTTAAATAAAACACCTATTAGGAGGAGGAGGTGGTATGCTTTTAATTTTTTCGCAGAAAGTCATTTCGTCTCCAAATCTTCCATAATAACACATTCCACCTGCACAGTAATCATAATTTTTCATATTCCACCAATCTAATACCAACGGACAAATAATATGAAATTTTTCTTGATACTCCTGTCCTGTTCTTCTCAAAAGTTCTTCTCCATCTTTCGCGGAAATATAAAATTCTTCTCCGTGCTCTTTGTAGGCTTCTCGAAGTGTATTTATTAGATTTTTACAAGCAGTTACTCGAAGTTCTTTTGACCATGTACCGTTGTATGTTTGTCTTATAATACCTCTTAATGCACGAAAACCACCGCACACATTTGAAATTCTAATCTTTTCTTGAGCCCATTCATTTACACTATTACGAAACCCCTCATCTTTCCAAGGATATTGATTTTTCAATCCTCTATAACATCCTGAGCATTTATACTTGTATTTTTTATTACCATAGAATTCATTACAATTATAGCACTTGGCTATCAGTTCTTTTACAGTTCCACTACGAAGCAGCATTATATATATATATGTATTATACCTCTATATATAATTCAATTTTATAAGCGACCACCTAACCCAGCCAAGCCATCTGCATCTGGACCGTGAATGTTATTATATTCGTTCGTGAACATGTTGTCATCATCCTCATCATCATCATCATCATCGTCATATTCTTCGTATAATACAAACATAGAACCTTCACCAGTAGTTTTAATTTGTTGATCATCTTGAAACTGAACGAATACAGGACGCTCCTTATTTCTTTCGTGTATTCGTATCCAATCTTTTATATCTTGTTCATATCCCGCATAATCAACCCTATAGTTATTGACAGATTTGTCTTCACTATTTTTAAATTTATTATTAATAAAATCAATTGCTTTTCCCCAAGTAAATCCATCAGTTCCCCATATATCTTCATTACCCCTTCGCCATTGTTCAATATCAATAGCTGTATAGTATGTGTAGTCGTATTTAGTTTCAATTCCCATATTGTGTAATGTATTGATATTAGTTTATATTAATAATATCAATTTTCTATTTTGATCTATAATACAATAAGCATTGATATCCCTTGGTCAAGTTATAAGTCTCTGATATTCTAGATGTAATTTTGAAATTCTTATCTGTATTTAATAGATTTTTCCAATCATTTCGCATAACAGTAATATTGTTTTCTCCATCAAACATATAATCATTTTTATTTAATGTTACAAGTGCACATATATGATGTCTGTTATTATCACGAATGCCCATACTATCTAAAGTATATTCAACTTTATTACTATGTCCAGTAAAAGTATATTTCTTCTTCTTCTTAAAATCCTTAACTTGAGCATATTTATTTGTATTGCCAATTTTACCCATCCATTTTGTTGGACCCTTATCTCCATCTAAACTATCTGTCATTTGTATAATAATAATATGTGGTTCGTTTTCAAGTACCCAATTATACCATTTTGAACCCTTTTTACTTAAATCAGTAAAATGATTATAGTTCTGTATATTTAAACTAGTTAGTCCAAAACCCTTTGAATTATATCGATTATCAAAATAATTAACAATAGCTTGATACATAACTATAGGATTACCTGCATCTCCTGGTTTTATAATTTCTTTATATCCAAGAACCTGTTTATTACTATACTTTTTTAATTTCTTATATATTTCATTAATAACCTTATTCGTGTCCATATAAGACCAATATGCCTCTGGGTCTCTAGAACCAATTAATACTCCTGTAATCATTTTATTTAATAACCAAAAAGGATAACGAATAGAATCGGGTATTTTTTTACCAGTAGTTTTAAATTTACCAGTAATCATACTTTCTCTGAAAGCTTTCATAAATTTTCGTCCCTTATCCGATATAAAAAACATCATAAAAAAAGTGTTAAACCAACAATTAGCCCTATTTTGAAATGGGCCTCTAATATCCTTAGCAATAACTGGTTTTTTACTTTTTAAATTATCTAGTAAAAATTTTTGAGAAGATTTAGCTTTCCAACTTGTGCATTTCCCGTCAACATATCCATCACTATCTGGTTTTGCGCCTTTTTTAGGAACAAAAACTTGATTATCTTCACACGGTCCTATAAGGTTTCTATGAGGGGAAATAGATAATCGTTCTATATCCTTATTAATTGATGGACTATATGAACGCATTCTACTTATAGTTTTCAAGTCTTTCATGACTTTTTTCATTGTTTTATGGAGAACAGGATTTTTACATCTACCTGTTTCTGGATTACATATTTTATCTTTTTCCATACATTCAATTCTTTTTTTTTGAGGACATTTTACCTTTTTAGTTTTTTTCTTAGCAGGTTTTTTTTTAACAGTAATCTTTTTCTTAACCGTTTTTTTAACTCTCTTTTTAATAGTTACCTTCTTAACAGTTTTATTTTTAGTTTGTTTTTTTGGTGCTTTTTTTTTAGTTTGCATTTTTCCAAATTTTTTTTCAGTAATCTTTTTGAATAATGTCATAGTGCTTTTTTTCCATAATTCTTTTTTATAAGGAACTAATCTACCGCTAGGTAATAATTCTATTCTTGTTTTACTTCCATCTGTATTTGCAAATTTTTTATCATCAATAACAAGTTGTTTCGTTTTTCTAGGCATTTTGTATATATTATCTAAATAATTTAATATTTATAAAATGTATAAGTATGGAAAATAGTAAATTACCATCTATTATGAGAACAGTAACCCCTGGTCAATCAGCAAGTCCTGCATCAATAAGTGAACGAGCAGATAGCGTAGCTCAATCAATTCGAAAATCAGTAACACCAGACGATGGTGGAATAGATATAATAAAAACGATACTTATAGTTGCTATTGTAGGATTTTTAGCATATAATTTATATTTATACTTTACCGAAGGAACGGATGTTTTAGGTAAATATTTTGGCATTGGTATAACTGGTGTAGCACAAGGAACAGAGAAAGTAGTAGATACTGTAGCAGAAGGAACAAAAGATACAGTTACAGTTGCTCAAAAAGTTACAGATAAAGGTTTAGATACAGTAGCAGAAGGAGGCGAAGCAATAAAAAAAAGAGCAGAATCTCCTATTGAAAGACAAGTAGATGAAGATGAAAAGAAAGAAGCAGAATCAGAAAATATAGATGCAAATAGTGCATTTGCTAGTAGCTTAAAAAAAACAGTCAAGGGTGGTTATTGTTATATAGGAACAGATAGAACATTTCGTTCATGTGTAAAGGTAAACGAAGGGGATGTTTGTATGTCTAACAAAGTATTTCCTACAAAGGATATTTGTATTAATCCTAATTTGAGAAGATAATTTATAAATAGTTATAATTATTTATAAATTTAATTACCTAATGATGGTTTACTAAAGAACCATCTAAGAGCAAAATATGGTGGGAATATTTTAAGACTATCATCTGCTGTAAGATTAGGTCCAGCCTTAACAAGTTCTTCAACTTCAACACCAGTTACTGCGTGACTAAAATATCTTAAAGAAGACAACATACCATCAAAACCGCCTCTTTGTGTAATCCAAACATCACCATAATTTTGTTTAGGAACAGATTGGAATATATGACGACTCACTATAGTTCCATTAACATATGTATCCATCTTTTTACCTTTACATCTAATTACAAGATTAAACCATTTATTAATAGGTATATCTTTTACTTCAACTTCTTCGATAACATTATTATAAGTGTTCATAACAGCTACAAGTGAGTTTGTTTTTTGCGAAAGATATAATCCTGGACCATTATTTGGAAAATTCATACCATTTACATTATTTCCTTGCCAGTTGGTTGCACTTTGAACATTTTGAAAATCACCTTTGTTAAAAATATGTTTGTATCTGGAATCATTTGGATATACACTTGAACCAGGATCCCCAATTTTTTCTACAAACAACCATACAGACCAAGTAAACTCTAAACCTTCTCTTTCATTTACAGACCTCAATACAGGTATAGAATTTGCATTTTTTGGGTCTTGATATATACGCAATGCTGATGTTCCTTTTCTCATACCATTAACTAATATAGGATTCTTAGATGGGGACAATAACCAAGTAACAAATCTAGAACCTAAACGAATAGCAATAACAAAAATAATAATGATTAATACTAAAAAACAAACTTTTGCAACTAATGAATTAGAATATAAGAAATCAGTTGTGCCGCTAACCATTCTATTATTCCTAAATTTGGACATCATTTGTGAAGTTCCGACTTGAGCATTTGCGAAACCTTTTCCCAAATCTGACATCGGATTATTATAACCTGTTGAAAAACCAGAGTAAGACATTTATATATTAATGATAAGATTTTTAGATTTCAAAACTGTTAATTTCTTCATTATCTTTTAAGAAAGCTAATTTCAACTTGTATTGATTTAATAAGTCACTTAACCAGTTTCCACCAGGGCCTTCACGATAAATTTCGTATGCTTCTCTAGGACTAATAGTTCTTGCAATATATCTAAACTTTGAAGTTTCTCCTGAAAATCCACCGTCCGGAGTTAGTTGAACAGGTGCATTTTTATTCATTGCAGGAACACCTGCCAATACATGAGTATTCACCAATTTACCATCAATATAAGTATCCACTGCTCTATTATTTGTAGAAATTACAATATTGCACCATTTTTGAATAGGAATATTATTAACAGTCCAAGACTTTCCTGGAACTATCCCACCCTTTCCTGAATCAAATATAGACATAGTAATAGACAAATCATTTGTTGCAGCTCCTAAAGATACTTCAGGAGATACTGTTGTCTGTCCAGAATTTACTCTTCTATATATGACCTTTTGGTAACCATATCTATATTGCCAGCTATTCACATAAACCCATATGGAAAATGTAAAATCAACTGATGCTTTGTTTCCAGGTAATTTTGTTGCCTTTATTGTAACCCCATTTTTTGCATTACCACCACTGTATAAAGTGCTACTTGTTCCATCTTTAAAAACATAAATATAAACTAAATATAATATAATAACAACTATTACACCAAGTAAGATTCGTTTAAAATCCATAATATAATATACAGTTAGAAATTATCTAAATAATAGGAGGATTTTTATTGCTTAATATTTTGTAATTTATATCGATTCTATCTTTTGAAATAGATTGTGGAAAATAAACAACATTACAAATTCCACCACTTAATCCCTGATCGTCGCCTATTGTTATTTGGTCTTGACTCATATATGGAATAATATTATTATAAGATGCTAACAACTTTGAATTCATAAATATATCTAAAATTCCACTATCATAGTTAATTACTATATTATTCCATTTTTGTAATGGAACATTATCTATTATAAAAACCTTGGGTTTTTGATTTTTACCGTTGTTCATTTTTATTTTTAATTTATTATCTATTGAACTATAAAGTATATTTGGTTTACCTCCATAATTAATAATTGATCTATAATTATCTCTTTGTGCAACTGTTTTTAATGAATTTGCCCTTAAGAAAAACCATCCACTTATTGCATAGTTATAATTGTAATCAATATCAAAGTTATCCAATTTTTCTGTTTCAAAATCACTTACATACTTTTTATTTTTTAAGTATACAGGGTCCATTAACAATATTTTACTTTTTTCTAATGTATTAATTCTGCGCTTTTCCTCTTCTAAAGTTTTCAATAATTCATTAGAATCTTTTAATTTTACTTGTAAACCAATTAATTCAATAGTATATTCTTGAATATATTTGATAGCATAATTTATGTTTTTCGCACATTCGGTTTTATCTGCCTCATATGGATTTTCTTTACACATATCCATACTTGTATAACCATAATTTATTAACATATTTATTAACTTTTCTTCGTTTGAAGGATTATTTAAATCATTACTAATTATATTTCTCCATCCTGCATCATCAATAATTCTAATATTTTTAGGTAGATTACTCTTTACTTTTGGATCATTAAAATTCTTAATATTTTTAATTCGTTCTTCCATTATAGTTCTATTTTGTTTGATTGATTGAATTTTTCTTGTAAGAATTAATGCTTTGTCATCTTTTCCAGGCATCATTGTATAAAAATATTTTTTTATAATTGGAATTAAAAGATATAATGATATAACAGCTATTTCTGCTCCTAAAAACATATATACTGACCTTGGTGTATGTCTGAATTGATTAAATAAATATTTTACTGTATCACCGAATAAACAAGGAATAATAAAAACAATGTAAAATAAATTAGACAAAAATCTACTAGCTCTAAGATTTCGTTGAACTGTAGGATTTCGTGACATCATTCTATAAATCAAAAATATACCTAATAAAGCAGAACCTATCATCATCATTGTAGTCCCTGTCAAACTAAATATCCCGTAGTTAACTACAAAATAAAATAAAGTAAATAAAAGTCCTAATGCTAATCCTACTCCTATTGAGTAATATAAATATGAACTGGTTGTTCCTGTTACCCATTCTCGTCTTCTTACTTCTAGATCAGGACCCCCCATTGGCCAAGGATTATTATCTAGACCAGTAGTCATAATTGTGTTATTAAAAGCTACAAAAAGGGCAACTACTCCTAATATTGCCAATATTAGAAGTGACCCATTTAAATATTGACTATAACCAATTATTGTATTTGGATAACCAAACCTATATACTAAAGCTGTAATAGTTACAACAACTGCTAAAAATAATACAGTTAATGTTCTAGTAATATTATTTCTTTCCCATGCGCCCAAAGGAGAATATCCTAATGGTTCGCGAAATCTTTCTGGAAAAATAGGTATTAACCACCATAATAATTGACCTAACCATTTTAATGGTTTCAAAATTTGTTTCAAAACATACATAAAAGTAGAACCAGCATATTCATATGAAGGAGGAAACCTTCCTCTTGTTTTATAATGCCAAATCCCATAACCTATCCCATATAATACAGTCAAACCTATTATAACTAATGGTGTATAAACTATCATATCTGCAACAGTATTTAATATTGCCATTTATATTTTAGCTATATTAAATATTTATAAATTATTTGATGCTGTTTTCGCAGCGTGGCAATTATTGCATAAAGCAGCTAAATTACCAACAGAATTATCACCACCAAATTGCAAATCTATCTTATGATCTACTTGAAATGTATGATTTAGTTGATTCCCACAACCATTACATTTCCATCCCTGTTGTGCTGCAACATATTTTTTTTTTGTTTCACTAACACATCTTTTACTTGTTCCGCCCGAATTCATCATTCTTCTTGTTTGTGGAGTCATTTGAATATTTACATTTGATTGACTTAATTGATTTAATCTATCACTTGCGTTTGTAAAATCAAAAAGAGGTGTTAACATATCACTTGTATTTGAATCAACTGGCATATACCTTATTAAATCAGTTGCATGTTTTACTAAATTTTTACTTTCACCTGGATTTTTATTGATAAATAAGTAAATACTTAACCCTACAAAGGCAAAAGTTGCCATTTTATAATATTTTTTACCTTTCATCAAATATTCTGTAAATTGACCATCATAATATGTATTTGCTATCAAAAATGCTGTTATTAAAAATATTGCAAAGTTTATTTTCATATATATATATTTGTGATATATATAAAATTAGTTAGTTAGGTTTTTTATAATCTCCTCTCTCAATCTTTCTTTGCAAATCTCCTAGAAGTTTGACTTTATCAACAACTCCGGTCATATCCTCATATGCCTGTTTAAGGACATTTCCTCCTGTTTGTATACTTTTAATACTTTTATTCTTTCTTTTACGAGTTCTTCTATTTTTCTTCATTCTAATTTTGCGCGTTCTACGACCTCCTTTTTTACCAGATTTCTGTATGTATATTGCATTATAGGGAGTTAACAGTTCTTGACTCAAAATGTATATACCATCTTTATTGGGATATTCTTGAACTACTGATTTATTAAAAGTTTCTCCTGTTTTTTTGCCACCACTATTATGAATATCTATTCTAGCACCAGGAGCTTTTTTCATCATGTCTAGTCCATGTCTTTTAGATGTGCCATAAGCAGATGAACTATATAATTTACCTTCAGTCTTTTCTCGTGATTGTCCGCTTACTGATGTAGATTTTGCTTCTATATTTTCTGTAGCTAGTGCTGGATATTGTTTTCTTATTTCAGCAACCCATTTTTTGTCCTTTTTAGGTGTAACACCTTGCCATATATATAATCCAATCCATCTATAATCTCCTGTTGCTTCAACAAATTTATCTAGTTTTTTCTTTGAATCATCAAGAGGATTTCCTAATGTTTCTGGAACATATAAACTAACTATCCCTCTGCCATTATTTTTCTTTTTCTGTTCTTTTAAATATGCCATAGTTGCCTTTTTCGCTTTACCAGCACTAAACAATGATTTATGTATAGGATCCCAACCAGCACTAACTAAATTTTTAAATCCTCCTATTTCTGGATGTTCTTTCAATGCGCGTATAATATCTTGATATACCTCAGAAAATTCTCTTGCTGACCCTCCATCTATTGACAAAAATGACTTAGGAAATGTAGGGTCGGTTTTTCCTAATAATTCTATTGCATTTTTAGCCCAATATGTTTTCCCTGCTGCACTTGGTCCCAGTCCTGCTATAAATCTAGCATTGGCACTTTCTCGTAAATCTAATGGTTTTAAATCAAATAATTCTTTGTCTGTTTCCCATAGTCCTGTTATTGGTTTTCTTGTTGGATTATTATATATAAATGTTAAAGGATGTTGTCCATTTAATCCATTATCATCAGCAGTAATATCAATAGTGCTATTTGACATAAATCTTAACATAAATGCTGTAGATTTTAACTCTTTATTTATTAATGGAATTAATTTGCCAACACAATTTTTTGTGCAGTATTTCCAAATACCATCATCATGTTTACGCTTTTTTTTATCCTTATTAACAATATCACGAACTACTTCATCTACAGTGTTTTTCGCAATTGTAAAATTAAATATATCTTGATTTAATATTTCATTCATCAAATTTGGATTTGTAGTTTCATAATTTTCAATATTGACTTTAGCTAAATAATCTGTATCAAGTAGCTTTTCTACATCCGTCATAGACATAGCAGTTCGCCTTGCTCTTCTGAATTGGTCCATAGATTTTTCTTCATCTTCATCATAATCATCATCATAAGAATCGCTGTCATATTCTGTTAGGGAAGGTGTCCAATCTTCTGTTGAAGGAAGTTGTGTAAGTGATGCCATATATATATTTCAAATAAAAATATATATATTATACTTCTTATTTCTTAGAGTAGATCATACCAAGACGATGATGTTTTTTTCCAACATATGTTTTTCCTTTGTATGAGAATGATTTAGCTTTGCTCTTTTTTGCACTGAGCATTGCCTTGAAAAAAGCGTTTAACTTGCGTTTACCACCTTTCTTCTTTCTAGATTTGCGTTTACCACCGGTCATATGGTCATCAGTAAGACCACATCCACCACCACGTTTCTTGCTCTTGCGGCGACGACGTTTACGTTTACCCCCTGCCTGTTTAGGAGCATCTTTAGGTACTTCGTCAGCTTTAGCACCGTCTTCAACTACTGGTTTATCTTCAAAGCTAATTTCAGAAGCGGAAGCAGCAACACCACCCTTTGCTGAGAACCCACCTCTATGACGACGAGAGCGTCTGCTACGACGACTGCGTTTTCTACTTTTTCTAGCTGTTTTTCTAGCCATTATACATTATCTTAATATTATTTTTTATAAAAGTACATTATTCCAAAAACAATTAATAACGCAGAAGCAAATTGAATATATTTTTTTCTTGTATTTGCTATTTCTCTATTTCTAATTTCTTTCGGTTTATATTCTTCGTAATATTTCTCTAAACTATCATAAAATTCATCTACTGGTTTATCTAATTGTTCTTGAATTTTATTAAAAATAAAATGAATCCATTTCATAAAAGACATTCTTGAACTTAAATAAGGAGTAACAGGATATTTGTCTAAAAGTTTTAAAAAATTATCACCAATTGGTTCTAGAGGAAAAAATAAAGGTAAGTTTTGAATCAAATCATAATATTTTCTTTTACTTACATCATTAGGTTTAGCAGGATAAGTCATTGCAATTGTTTGTAATGTAAATTTCAAATGTGGTAGCCATACATTATAGTTTAAACCCATTAAATGTAAATGATATAAAAAGATAACAGATTTTACATATAATGATGAACTCTAAACAAAATCAGTTTTGTAATAATTGTGGAAAAATAGGTCATTCTTATAATCAGTGTAATAAACCTATAACAAGTTTAGGTATAATAGCATTCAATAAAATCAATGGATGCCTAAAATATTTATTAATTTGTAGAAAAGATAGTTTAGGATATGTTGAATTCTTAAGAGGAAAATATCCTATATACAATCGAGATTATATACAAAATATAATCAATGAAATGACAATACAAGAAAAAGCAAACTTATTAACAAAAGACTTCAACGAATTATGGAAAAACCTATGGGGTGATTATTATGGTGTTCAATATAAGACAGAAGAAAAAAATGCACATGATAAATTTTATCAAATAAAAGAAGGTATCCATCTTTTTGATGATAATTTTTTTAACCTTGAACAATTAATACAAAATAGTAATACCAGTTGGACTGAACCAGAATGGGGATTTCCTAAGGGTAGAAGAAATTATAATGAAAATGATATTACTTGTGCATTAAGGGAATTTACAGAAGAAACAGGATTTCCAAAGAATAAAATAAATATAGTAAAAAATGTATTACCGTTTGAAGAAATATTTACAGGATCAAATTTTAAATCGTATAAGCATAAATATTTTATAGCTAATTCTAATTATATTGACCAGGGAAATTATCAAAAAAGTGAAGTTAGTAAAATTAAATGGATGACTATTGACCAAGCTAGTTCTTCTATTAGACCATATAATTTAGAACGAATTGATTTATTAAAAGATATAGATAAAATTTTACATAAATATAGTTTAATCTCATAATATATTAATATGCCACCTAAAAAAAAATCTTGTGAAAAAGACAAAGATAAACGATTCAAAGTTGATGGTAAAGATTTCAAAACAAAAACAGGTAAATGGACCCGTTTTAGATGTTGTAAAGATGGAACTTTTGAAAAAATAAAACCTCATTTATGGACCGATGAAGCAAATGAATTATGGGATGAAGTAGTTGCATCAGGTAAATTGAAGTGTGACTCAAATATTAAACTAACAAATGTGAAGATTGACAAAAGTAAAACAAAAAGAAAGAAAAAAATAAAACCAAAAAAAGAACCAGAACCAAAACCAGAACCAGAACCAGAACAGAAAAAAGTCGAAGAACCTACTGAAGTAGAAAAATCGTGTATAGATTTAATTAATACCCTAAGAAACAGTGTTATAGATTTAACAATAGAAAGTAAAGAATATCAAAAACTTTTAAGATGTGTAGAAGAAAAAAATAGAATAGAATTAAATGAGAATAAAGTTGATACATCATCTTTATATCCTGATTTAACAGATCCTAATTTTTCAAAAAAGATAGCATTAAAAAAGGAGTTTGATGAAGTGAAAATAGAAAAGAAAAGTAGAGAAGAAATAGATAATATAGAAGATGTAGCAACAAAATTATGTAGTCCAGATATTCCATTTGAACTTGAACCATATCAAATGTTTGTAAGAAACTTTCTATCATCACAAACACCTTATAATGGATTACTTTTGTTTCATGGATTAGGCACAGGTAAAACTTGTTCTTCTATACAAGTTTGTGAAGATATGAGAATATATTTTAATCAACTTGGTATAAAAAAGAAAATAATTATTGTAGCAAGTCCAGTTGTTCAACAGAATTATAAACTTCAACTTTTTGATGAAAGAAAATTAAAACTTATAGACGGTCATTGGAATTTAAAATCTTGTACAGGAAATAAATTCATAAAGGAAATAAATCCAATGTCGATGAAAGGTTTATCTAAAAATAAAGTAAAACAACAAATAGACAAGATAATAAGACAATCTTATGAATTTATGGGATATACAGAATTTGCCAATAAAATAAATGCTTTAATTAAATCGACTAAAGGTAAGGATAAGAAGATAAATAAAAAAAGAAAAATAGCTGTTATAAAAAAAATGTTTTCTGATAGGATGTTAGTTATATATGAAATTCATAATATTAGAAATGTTGCTACAAATAGTAAGTTAAAGAGAACAACTCAAAATATGAAAGAATTAGTTATGTATGCTGAAAATATGAAATTAATGTTATTAACAGCTACTCCTATGTTTAATGATTATCGTGAAATAATTTGGTTAACTAATTTACTTAACTTAAATGATAATAGATTTCCTATTGGTATAAGTGATGTTTTTGATGGTAATGGTAATTTTTTAAAAGAAAATGGTATTGAAGTTGGAAAAAACTTATTAATTCAAAAATTAACAGGATATATTAGTTATGTTAGTGGAGAAAATCCTTTTAGATTTCCATACAGAATATGGCCGATTGAATCTAAAAATCCACATTCTTTACAAAAATTATTAAAAGATGGATGGCAATATCCTACAACACAAATTAATACAACAAATATTACAGAACCTATAAATTATTTAGACCTAGTTATATCTGTATTACATGAAGAACAGGATAAAGCATATAATTTTGTTATTGAAAAAACAAAAGAAAAACATCCAGAATTAAATGACCCAAATAAGGGTATTCAATATACTGTAGTAGATGGTCCTGAACAAGCATTAAACATTATTTATCCACATGAAAATATGGATAATGGGAACTTAGATTATAAAGGACTATATGGTAAAACTGGATTGGGACGAGTTATGATTTACGATAAAAATACAAAAAAACAATTTCAATATTCTCAAAAAACATTAGATAAATTTGGTAGAATTTTTAGTAGTGATGATGGAGAAAACTCACCTTTAAGAAAGTATAGTGCAAAAATTTATTCAATAATTAATACTATAAAAAATAGTGAAGGAATTATTTTAGTTTATTCCAGTTATATAGATGGAGGGTGTGTTCCTATTGCATTAGCATTAGAAGAAATAGGAATAACAAGATGGGAAACAAAAGGAGGTAGAAGTAAATCTTTATTCGAAACCCCACCAAAACCATCTGTAGGAAAATATGTTATGATTACTGGAGATAAACAATTGTCTCCTTCAAATAAAAAAGAATTAAATGCATGTACTGATTCAGAAAATATTAATGGTGAAAAAGTAAAAGTAATAATTATATCTAGAGCTGGTTCAGAAGGTTTAGATTTCAAAAATATTAGACAAGTTCACATATTAGAACCGTGGTATAATATGAATAGAGCAGACCAAACAATTGGAAGAGGTGTTAGAAACAAAAGTCATTGTGATTTACCTTTTCGTAAAAGGAATGTTGAAATATTTTTATATGGTAGTCAATTATTAAACAAAGAAATAGAACCTATAGATTTATATGTTTATAGATTAGCAGAAAGAAAATCTGTTCAAATTGGAAAAATAACAAGATTATTAAAAGAAAATGCAGTTGATTGTTTAATAAATATAAATCAACAAGATATGATTAAAACAAATATGAATAAACAAGTAGATTTGAATTTATCTACAGGTGAAAATATAAAATTTGATGTAGGTTATAAAAGTAATAGTATTATTTGTGATTTTATGAATTGCGAATATAATTGTAATCCAAATAGTTCTATAAATGATGATATTAGTACAGATTCATATTCTAAAGGATTTATTATTATGAATTTAGACAAAATACTAAGAAGAATTAAAGTATTATTCAAAGAACATTATATTTATAGTAAACAAGATTTGATATCAAGAATAAATGTTATAAAAACTTATCCTATAGAACAAATAAGTATGGCTTTAGAAACTATGATTAATGACAAAAGTCAATTTTTAGTTGATATGTTGAACAGGGATGGAAGACTTGTCAATATAGGAGATTTATATCTTTTTCAACCTATTGAACTTTTTAATAAAAATATAACAAGCTATGAAAGAAGAGTTCCTATTGATGTGAAAAACAAAAATGTTAAAGTTTTATTAACACCAGATTTTGATTTGAAAGAAATAGAAGTAGAAAAAGAAAAAACTTTACAGAAAAAAGAAACAAATGATGAAATATTCA
>WLWH01000588.1_pt1 | contig 29584 bp, 50 predicted proteins | sample 6712741 | NCBI WGS metagenome assembly WLWH01 (sample SAMN12718694, study PRJNA515312) | sponge metagenome | isolation source: marine sponge | host: Mycale hentscheli | place: New Zealand: South Island, Marlborough, Capsize Point | collected 2003-05-01
GCTAAAAAATTTAATGACCTTGCAACAGGTAAAATTACAAGACTAATTGTTAACATGCCACCAAGACACACAAAGTCTGAGTTTGCGTCATTCTTATTACCTGCATGGATGGTGGGCCGTGAGCCAAAACTCAAGATCATTCAAGCAACACACACAGGAGAATTAGCTGTAAGGTTTGGTCGTAAGGCAAAAACACTAATTGACAGTGATGATTATAAAAAAATTTTCGATACAACACTAAGAGAAGACTCCCAAGCTGCCGGTAGGTGGGAAACAGCACAAGGTGGCGAGTATTTTGCTGCAGGGGTCGGCGGTGCTATAACCGGACGGGGTGCTGACTTATTAATAATTGACGATCCACACTCGGAACAAGACGCAATGTCAGCTTCTGCATTTGATAATGCGTACGAATGGTACACATCAGGGCCAAGACAACGTCTTCAACCCGGTGCAAAGATTGTACTTGTTATGACAAGGTGGAGTAAAAAAGATTTAACAGGAATTTTATTAGATAATCAAAAAGATGTTAAGGGTGACCAGTGGGACGTGGTAGAATTTCCAGCAATCTTGGACCACGGAGAAAATAAAAAACCGGTTTGGCCACAATATTGGAAACTAGACGAACTTGAGAAGGTAAAAGCAACTTTACCTGTTGGAAAATGGAATGCACAGTGGATGCAAAAGCCAACTTCTGAAGAAGGAGCGTTAATAAAACGTGAATGGTGGCAAACTTGGGAAAAAGATGACCTTCCAGACTGTTATTACATAATTCAAAGTTACGATACTGCGTTTTTAAAAAAAGAAACAGCTGACTATAGTGCAATTACAACTTGGGGCGTGTTTTATCCATCAGAGGATAGTAAACCAAATTTAATTTTACTAGATTCTGTAAAAGACAGGTTTGAATTTCCAGAATTACGTCGTGTAGCACTCGAGCAATATCAATATTGGAATCCTGACATGGTTATCGTTGAGCAAAAAGCATCAGGCACACCTCTAACTCACGAATTACGGCAAATGGACATTCCGGTGATGACTTTTACGCCAAGTCGTGGTAATGATAAGCACGTACGTGTAAATTCTTGTGCACCGCTATTCGAGGCTGGTTTAATCTGGGCTCCTAATAGGAATTTTGCAGAAGAAGTTATCGAGGAATGCGCGTCATTTCCATACGGCGATCATGATGACCTAGTCGATTCTATGACTATGGCTGTTATGCGATTCAGGCAAGGAGGCTTCCTACCTCACCCAGAAGATTACGAAGACGAAAAGTCTGAACCTAGGATTATGGAGTATTATTAATGGCAGCAAAATTAGGATTTGAATTAGTTAAACAAGCGATGCTTAAGTTGCTGATGAAAAAAGGCGACGATGGCATTGTATTAACTTTGCCAAAAAATGAGATTGTAGATTATAACGCTAAAATTACTATGGATCGATTAATTAGAAATGGCATTGATCCTGACTCTCTTACATCACCAGATCAAGTCATAAACGTATTAGATAATATAAATAATCAAATAATGAACAAGGCTAGAGTAATATCTGCTGATACTGCCGAAGGCAAAGCTATTACAGAAAAATTATTTGGTAAAAAAGGTGAAGTAATTTCATTTAAAGACAAAATAGAAGCCATGAAAAAAAGTGGGGACATTGTAGATCCCGCTAATCTTAAAAAAAATGATAACGTTCTTACAAGAGAACTTTTTAGAGATGCTAACCAAAGACTCAAAGGTCCCATTAAAGAAAAACAAGACATGGGTCCGTTTGGTAAAGTCGATGTAGAAACAGATTATTCTTCATCTATTAATAGACCTGATTTTTTTGATCCTAAAGCTAAAAATATGTATGGCGAAACTGTTAAAACAGGTGTTGAGTTTATACAAAAAGAAAAAGAAAGAATTTTAAATTTAATTAATAACAAAAAGAAAAACATGGTTCCACCAACTCATTCTAATTATAAATTGTTAAAAAAATCCTTACAAGACCAAGAAGATGCTTTGGAAGCTATTAAAGTTACAGAAGATTTAGGTGGCAATGAAAACATGTTTGATTTTTTAAGAACACAAAACATAGCAGATTACAAAGCTAAACCTTTACAAAGATCTAACTACACTAAAACTGATGCTGAAATTAAAGCTGAGATAGAAGCAGGAAATAAAAAAGGAATTGAATCTTTAAAAAATAAAAAAGATGATCCAGAAGGTTTCTACACAGGCGGTATCGTAGACGTTGAACCGAGTCTTGATGACATCGGTCATGGTTCAGATGCGCTTATGGCTAGAACAAGATTAGTGTCACCTGGTAATCAAGCAACTACATCAACAGGATTAAATTATTTACTTGCAGAAGACAATGACAACATGAGAGTTCCATTTGGAAGTGGTGGGAGTTATGACTATGGTTCTATGCAACATAAAATAAATTCAGTAAACGCGGCTTATAAAAGATATAAAAAAAGTGGTGGTAAAAAATTATCTTTTGATCAATTTGCTCCAATATGGGCAGCAGAAAATTTTGCAGAAGGTGGACGAATAGGTTTTGCAAAAGGTAAACTTGCAGACGCTGCAAGACGTAAATTTATGAAAGCTGCAGGTGCGACTGGTGCAGGTATCGCTGCACTTAAAACAGGATTATTAGGTTTTGCAGACAAAGCAGCTCCGGTTGTAGAAAAAACTGCTGAAGCAGTTAGTAACACTGCTGGACAAGTTCCTCCATACTTTTTTAAACTTGTAGAAAAAATTAAAACACTAGGTGATGAAACTCTTGCTTCACAAGATAAAGCCATAGCTAAAAAATATAAAGATTACGTTATGGAAGAAGACTTTGCTGGCAATATAACAATTATAAAAAAAGGTGACGATAATTTAATGATGAAAGACGGTGATGTTTACATGAGTTACAAAGTAGATGAAGTTCCAGTAAAAGGTAAAAAAGGTTCTACAAAAGTTGAAGAGTATGAAGAGTTTACTGCCAGACCGGATGCAGAAGGTAAGATGAAAGATATTGAACAAGGTGTACCAGATGAAATTATTAAAGAAGTAGAAGAAGGTAGTGGAAACGTTCCTGAGTCTTTTTATACAGGACCAAACGCAATTAAAAAAGCAGACGGCGGTCGTATTGGTTTATTTATGGGTGGCGGATTAACTGCAGGAAAAAGTTTACTTAAAAACATGTTAAAATTTATGTCTAAAGATGGTTCACATAAGAAAAGCCCTGCTGAGATTTTAAAAATGATGAATCCTAAACAGTTTGAAAAACTTTTAAATAATCCTAAATATCAAGGTCAGGTTAGTTCAGAAGCACCAGAAGGTTTAGATAAAATAATTCAAGACATGATTGGTAAAACAAAAACAGATCGATCTGATATGGTTGGCGACATTATTAGTACGTCAAGAAAAATTAAAAAAACAGATGATGATATTATAGATTATAAAAATAAAATAATAAAAGATTTAATGGACAGAGGTAGTGATAGAGAAACAGCCGAACAATTTGCAGAAACTTTAGCATTACAAGTATCAAAAGCTGCTGGTAAAAAATCAACTCCTAAAATTACAGAACAAGGATTATTAGAACTAGAAAACATACAAAAGAATTTAGTTACTAAAGACCGTAAGTTACAGGCTCAAGGTGGTCTTACAACTATGTTAGGGGAATAATGGCTTATAAAAATACAGTAAAAGATTATTCACAAATGATCGGGTTCTTGACCCGTGATAAAACGACTGACGTTCCAGGGTCCATGGTTCACGAAGCACGGAACATGAAACTAGCAGAAGTTCCAAGATCCGAGATGGATAACTTTAATACACCAGACTTGGACCAAGGAGCAGATTCTATTTTAAGACCGGGTGAAACGTTAGAAGACTTTGATGTAGAGTTTAGAAGACCCAATGCTCAAGGTGGACGGATTGGGTTTAAAAAAGGAAAATTAGCAACCACCCTAACACCTCAAATGGTTATAGACATTGCAGAAAATAACCCTGATTTTACAGCCACAGATATTGTTAATAAACTTCAAAAAGATAAAACAAAAAATTATGTAACTGCTAAAGGCACTCCTATAAGTCGATCAGTTATTAACGCAACTTTAAGTGACACTTTTGATCTTGCAGCAGCAGAAAAAGCCAAAGTTCCAAAAGGATATATTTCATCACAAGAATTTTTTAACACAGAAGGAATACCAATCAGCAAACGTGATTACATGACTGTTAAAAATAGAAACCCTAGTCTATTAACAGATACCATTGGTAAGAATGCAGTTTTTGTAAAAAGAGGTGAGGGAGGTCAAGGTACTTTTTATTTTAAAAAACCAACAAAAGAAGATTTAGAATTGTATAAAAAAATAGCTTCCAGAAAAGGACAATTAAAACCTAACACAATTAATCTTATGTTAGAGTTTGATAAAAAATTTGGTGACTTATATGCAAAAGGAGAACTACCAGATTTAAAAACTATTCAAAAAAAAATATCAACAGACATAACTCCAACTACTGCAGGGAATGTAACAGCTAGATTATCACAATGGTATAATGGATCAGATTTTATAAATCCAGAGTTAGAAGGTATAAATAGAAATAAATCATTAGCAGCTAAAATTCAAAAAGCTTCTGCTAATAGTCAATATGGAAATTTTTACGCAGATCAAGCATACAAAGTTGCATTAGACACTATTGATGAAAAAATAGGAAGACAAGTAGGATCGTTTAAAGCATTTAAAGATAATATTAAAACAGCATTAAAAGAAGCAGGACTTCCAATCTATAGTAAGAATAGTCCTTATGGTTTTAACTTAAATGAAATTGCTGGAGTAACAGGTGCATCTAGAACTAAAACAGCTGCGTTTTCTGATTTTGTAGATATTGCTGAAGGTAATTTTAATCAAAAAAAACTAGCTAGATTTCAAAAAGATTTTGCAAAGGTTAGAGAACAATTAGATAAACTAAATCTTCCAAACAATCCACAAAACAAAACTAAAGCTCAATCACTTATAAATGATTTTAAAGACATTACAAAATATTATGAAAAAGAAACAGGATCTGAATTACCTAAAATTGGGTTAGGAACTGCAGATCAATATTACTCTGCAAAAAAATTATCCGATATTGGAAAAGAAAGATTTGTTGGTGAAACCGGTAAAAAGAAAAATAGAAAAATACCTGGTACAGATTTATTGGGTTCATCAAAAAAATCTGGGTACACTGTTATTGTACCTGAAAATTATAGAACTGTTGGTCAGATTATGGAAACCGGTGAAAGAGGCACGTTAAAGAAAAATGTGCAAAACACATTAGATGGTATGAAAAAATTTTTTAACGAATATGATGAAAAGAAAATGTTTCAAAAGCTTAAAAATGCAACACCAGATACATTAAAAAAAATGATGAAAGTAATTCCTAAAGTTGTATCTTTAGAAGATGATTTTACAAACGCATATGGTTTTCCACTAACAGCAGGTCTTGATTCAAGCATAGGTGTTAAAAAAGAAGATAAAACATTTGCAGAAAGAAATCCACTGACTACACAAATAGGTTTAACAGGTTCTGGAACCGCTGGAGTTTTAAAAGCAACAGGCACTCCTATTAAGGAAGCATTAGGTAGATTTTCTAAAGGTGCTTTTTCACCATTAGGTTTAGGAGCATTAAACGTAGGTTTAGATGTTGATCCAACATCATCACTAGATAGAGCATCTCTAGGTTTGGAAGCAGCGTTATTAAAAGATGCAGTAAAAGGAACTATTGGTGCAACCAAAGGTATGAAGAATAGAGCTTTACAAAAAGGCATACAAAGAATTTTAAATGCAGGAATGTCAGTTCCTACAGCTTTAAAAGTTGCAAGATATGCATCACCACTTGGTATTGCATCATTGGCTGGAGAAGGACTTTACCAAGTTGGTAAATTAGGGTATGAAGATCAACAGAGATTTAATGCACTGTCTCCTGAAGAACAAGCTGCTGAAAGAGAGCATAATGCTAAAATGATGAACGGAATGAATGGTGGATATTGAACAAAAAGCCAAACGCTCTAAAGCGTTACTGGAAAATGAATGGTTCGTTGAAACTATAAAGAATTTGCGAGAAGATCAAAAATCTATATTCGCAAGTAGTAGCGCCCAAGAGTTAGAGAAACGTGAGGATGCTCATGCTATCTTGAGGGCATTAAATGCAATAGAAGTGTCACTTAGAGCAGATGTAGATGCAATGGCACTATTAAATAAGAAGGGAAAGTACCTTGGTTGACGAGACTAACCCAATCAATGGCAATGACTTAGGGGCGGTTGCTGAAAGTTTGATTGTAAATACGCCCACTAATCCTGAACCTAAAGCAGAAGAAGTTGTGGAGGCAACTGAGGACACTCAGACCGAAGCAATAGAAGATGCTGAAGTAACAGAGGATGCTATCGAAGCATCGGACGATAGTGAAATTGTTTCTGATGATGAGGAATATGAAGTAGCTGAAGAACCCGAAGTTCAAGAAGAACCTCTTTACACTGTTAAAATTAATGGTGAAGAAAGACAGGTAAACTTAGAAGAACTGACACGAGGTTATTCTGGTCAAAAGTATATCCAAGAGAGTATGGCTGAAAATGCTAAAATGCGTAAAGAAGCAGACGCAATGGCACAACAGGCTACTCAGGAGCGTCAAATGCTTCGCCAAATGATGCAGCAAATGCAGGCAGGCGGTATGCCTCCTATGCCTGAATATCCAGCAGAGGAACTTAGACAAAGTGACCCTCTAGGCTATTTGGAAAAGGAAGCAGAATATCGCAGGGCTGTCGATAAGCGCCAACAGTGGGAGCAGCAAGTTAAAGTCTTAAACCAAAATCAGGCTGAAGAACAAGCTAAAAAGCATAATGAAAATTTAAGCCATCAGGCTATGCGATTAGCAGAATGGATGCCTGAATTTAAAGACGAAACAAAACGTGCTGTTTTTATCAAAGACATGACAACTAAAGCAAAAAAACATTACAAATTGACAGACGAACAAATGTCAGTAGTGGAAACCGCTGAAGAAATTATGATTTTGAACGATGCTGTTAAATGGCGTGAGTTACAATCTAGTAAGTCTACAGCTAATAAAAAGGCTGAAGGAGCTAGACCAGTAGTGAAGCCAGCAGCGAAACGTGCTGCTACAGCAGGAAAGGCATCTAAAGCGGCGAAGGCTAAGACGAACATGAACGAGACAGGAAGCATCGATAGTGTTGCTGACTTTCTTTTATCGTAAACTTTTGTCTAGGAGACTAAAACAATGGCTGTAACAGCTAATACAAACGAGACTTACGATGTAAGCACAATTCGTGAGGATTTAAGTGAGGCAATGGCCTCTATAACCCCAACAGAGACAATTTTGATGTCCTCTATTGGAACACGCAATGTTGACAATACATTCTTTGAATGGAGTGAAGTTGACCTAGCCGCAACTGGAGCGAACCGCCAAATTGAAGGCGATGTTGGACTTTCAAATACTGCTCCAACAAATGCCGTAAGAAAAGGTGGCTACACACAAATTTCAGCAAAAGTTGTAGAGGTTTCTTCAACAAACCAAGCTGTAAATGGTGTTGCAAATGCACAAACAGTAGCAAAACAGGTTGCATATAAGCTTTCCGAACTTAAGAGAGATATGGAAGCCATGTTACTATCGAATGTAGCTGCCAATGCTGGTGCATCTGGTACTGCTAGAGCAACTGCTGGTTTGCCTGCTTATCTTACTTCTAACGTATCTCGTGGAAGTGGTGGTGCAAACGGTACAACTTCAGGTTCTGGTGAAAGCGGTTTTGTAAATGCTGCGGCTACTGATGGAACTTTACGTCCTATCACAGAAGCACTTCTTAAAGGCGTGATTGCTGATTGTTGGAACGCAGGGGCTACACCTTCTATTGTTATGTGTGGTTCAGCGCAAAAGCAAAAAATATCTACCTTTACTGGTAACGCAACTAAATTCCAAGAAGTAGATGGAAAAAAATTAACTGCTGCGGTTGATATTTATATTTCCGATTTCGGGGAAGTTCAAATTGTGCCTAATCGCCATATGCGTGTCAGAACCGTATCAAGTGTAGACTTTACACCTGATGTTCTTGTTCTTGATCCATCATATGCAGAGGTTGCTTACTTGCAAACAGCAAAGCAAGAACCATTAGCAAAAACTGGTTTGTCAGAGCGTAGATTAATTTCTTGCGAATATGGCTTACAAGTTACTTCGCAAAAAGCACATGGTATCGTTGCAGATATTAACGCTACATAAAATTAGGTGGGGCAGAAATGCCCCATCACCTTTATTGGGAGAGTAATATGAAAATTAAAATAACTTCAGACAGAAATCCTTGGGCAAACGGTAGTCCATGCGCTCAAGGGCAAGAGATTGAGCTTGATGATGAAACAGGGCAAGCTATGGTTGAAGCAGGCATGGCATTAGAGCTTGGTGCATCTAAACCTAAAAGAGCAAGAAACGCAAAAGGACAAGTTCAAAGTGATGATCCGTCAACTCCTGATGTAAATGAGGCTTGGGAAGGTGGCAAAGCGCCTGCTAAAAAAACAAAAAAGAAAGCAAAAAAATGAGCGTACAAACAAAATATTTTGATGAGGACGGCAAAATTGTAATTAACCGTAGTCAAAATATTCAAGGCATTTTGGATTTTAACAAAGAGCGCAATATAGATGGTCACAACCGTAAATCAGATATGCGCCTTGCAGGGTCTATTCCATTTGTTGTTATAGAAATGTGGATGAAAGAATGTGGCGCAAAATTAGGTAGCCAAGAACTAAACGAATACTGCAAAAAAAAATTAATGTCAGGTGAGTTTAGTAAACTAATAGCTAACGGTTATTAAATGGATTTGCCCAAGGTAAATATACTTACCGCTGGCACATTTTCCGTTGCCATACTTAGTGCGGCTGGGGGTTCTATTTGGTACGCCTCAAATCAAGCTTCTATTATTGAAGGATTACAATCAGAAGTGGAAAAGCTAACTGTAGTCAACAACGCGACTGATCGCACCAATTTGATCAGGGATGTAGAAGAGAACTCAGATCGAATAACAGATATAATAAATTATATAACTGAGGTCGAAGAGGACGGTGGCGAAACTATTGATGAGATTTATGAAGAATTTGAGGACATTTACGAAACGCAAGAGGGCTTTCTTCTTCAGTTTAATCAAATCATAAAACTGCAAGCTAGAATTAAGACTTTAGAAAACACAATGGAATACCTGACAAGACGCCCGATTAACTCAGATGGAATGTAGTCATGGACCCCATCACAATTCTCGCTGGCATCAAGACAGGTTTAGCCGCTGGTAAAACCGTAGCAGGACTAAGTAAGCAAATTGGGCAATTCTTTGACGCAACTGACCAAGCTAAGAAACAATTACAAAAAAAAGGTATATCAAGCAAAAGCGCCTCTTCTACGGCGTTGGATCGCTGGGCGAAAATTAGACAGGCTGCGGAATGTGAAGAAGAACTCAAAGAGTGGATAACACAGAGATTTGGCAGGAGCCATTACTTGGAACTGCTCCGCATAAGACGAGAAGTTTTAGCAGAGAAACGTGAAGCAGAAGCACAGGCGAGGCGTGATGCTATAGAACGTCAAGAGTTGGCTGTTACCCTAGCTGGTATCTTTTTCTTACTCACAGCGTCTGCCATTGGCGCAATAGCTTATCTACATCACATGAAATGGATAAATTTTTGGGATTTTTTTAAATGATTTATGTTTTAGTTTTTTTACATTTTATTAGTACAGATCGGTTATATCATTATCAAATTGGCACATATTTGGATAAACAGGAATGCCTAGACCAAGCAGAAAAGGCAAAAATAATGGTGACGCACAACTCAATGAAGGTAACTTGCCTAGAGGTGAACAGCCAACAATAGTAGAGCGTGGCAAGAAGTTTGCAGCTTATGATAATTATGGTAAGTTAATTATATTGGGATATGATCGAAGGATAGTACAGGATTACGCAAATGACAGAGTTCGAAAAAATGGACAAGAACGGTAATGGCACATTGGAGCCTGATGAGTGGAATGAACTTGCAATTTATGAGCGCAAAAAAGAGATTGAGGACGCAGACAAACGTAGAGACAGTCAAAGATCGATGGCGTGGTTCAGTCTGTTGGGTTTATTGCTATATCCGTTTGCGGTTATCTTAGCTAGTGCAGTCGGACTTAGCCAAGCTGCTGAAATCATTGGATCTATGGCGTCAATTTACTTTGTAAGTATTGCAGCGTTAGTCGGGGCTTTCTTTGGCTTCTCTAGCATGGAAAGCAAAAGTTCTAGCAAAAACACTTCAGCAAGTGTAGAGGCTAAAAAATGATACAATTCTTAACTCCAATAGCAAACCTAGCAGGCTCTTGGCTTGATGCAAAGACTAGTAAACAAGCGGCAGAAGCTAAACTAAAGCTAACAGAGGCAGAAGCGAAAAGTAAAATTTTACTCTCAAAGGAAACATCGGTTGCCGATTGGGAGCGCATTATGGCTCAAGGAACTCAGAACTCATGGAAGGACGAATATTTGGTTGGTTTGTTCAGTATTCCATTAATTTTAGTGTTCACAGGTGAAAAAGGCCGTCAGATCGTTGCAGAGGGCTTTGTAGCGTTGGAAAGTATGCCAGAGTGGTATCAGTATACCTTGGGCGTTATCGTAGCCAGTAGCTTCGCTGTGCGTTCTGCTACTAAATTCTTTAGGAGATAAAAATGAGAGATATAGACGAAATAATTATTCACGCTACAGCAACTAATCCTAGTTGGATGCAAAACAATTCTGTTGATGATGTCGTTGCAGAGATCCGTAGATGGCACGTTGATGAGCGTAAGTGGTCTGATATAGGCTACCATGCTGTAATCCATAGAGATGGCGCAGTGGGCTACGGACGGCCTGTAGAGAGATCTGGCGCTCATGTAGGTGGTAGAAACAAAACTACCATAGGTGTAAGCCTAGTAGGTGGTAGAGGTGGCATTGCTGATGGGGAATTTTCTGACAACTTTACGCCAGAACAAGAAGCATCATTACGTCAGCTAATAGAGGATTACAAAAAACAGTTTCCATCTATTACAAAAGTAACAGGCCATAACGAATATGCGTCAAAAGCCTGCCCTTGTTTTAGTGTAAAATCTTGGTTGTAATTACCAAGGTCTAATTTTTGGTCTAATAACTTTAGATGGAAAGTCTGACACTTCACAGAAACCAGCTTCGCCATTAATATGGTCATAGATTGTGTTAGTGTCTATCAGTACGTTCCAGCAATCGTCCTCACTAGCAAACAATATCTTTGCTTCTAGTGGCTGACCACCCATGACGTAAACGATAGTAAGCATGGTAAAATATTCCATGCTATACTCCCACTACATCTTTATGACCACATTTACCTTTAATTGGCTTTACCTCTTCTCTGGGTAATTTGTAGCGGTGGATAGTATCTCTGACCGTTCTAACAGTTAAATTTAAAGCGTTAGCAATCTGCTTTGCATTTAAGCTATAGTGCATTAAAATATTAATTGTTCGCACTCTTGGTGAGGCTTGTATGCTTGTTTGCCTACGGTGCTTATTCGCGTTCTCTTTTACCTTTTCACTATGATGATTTACCACTTTATTTATTTTTGTATGGTGGTTTAGTTTATCATGTGAAGCTGTAAACTCTTTCATCCTCTGACCAATTTCTTGCTCAGTTGGTCTACGGCCCAATTCTTTAGCCAACGATATAAGTTGATTTGTCATATATTTACTCCTTCTTTCCTCTTTTTACTTGTGAACTTTGTTAGTTCTTTTTTTGCTACCCAAAGATTAACTTTTGCACTTGGGTTTTTATCAAGTCGAGTTACTTCATCGTACCATTTATCGTATTCTCGTCTTAAAAATTTATATTCTGCTTCCTCCGCTTTGTTTAATTTTCTAGTTCCAAAAACTTCATTAATACAAGGTTTACGCATGGTGACGCAACCGTAGCAGTCACACTCTTCATCAATCATCTAACTGCCCTGTAAGCCTAAGAGTTTCTTCATCAGCATCACAGAAACCGTATTTTAATTCGTTCCTAAGATAACCTATAACGCCCCTCAATCCCCCTTCGTAAACAACGCCAACGGAAGTACCTGATACCCACATCATTTTAGGTGGAGCTTCAAATACAAATTGCCAATCATAAGGCGGTGAGGTAATTATTTCCATATGCACACCATGAAGCTGACATATGCTTTTTAACTTTTCTAAAGTTCTTTGCATTAAAAGCTCTCCTTCGACAAATCATACTCTGTATCAGGAAAATCTATAGGAGCAGAGCAAATAGCTTCGTTTATTTGATCATCAAAATGTTTGCGAATATAAGCATCAAGCCTTGGATTTCTATCGCTTATTCTGCGCCAGCGTTTTGTCATGGGATTAGTATAAAACAATGTTATATCTTCTGGCACTCTGTCGCTATCAACTTCTGCATTGATTTCTATCTCGAACTCGCCTGCAAATCTTAGTTCAACATTTATGTCGGCTGTAACGCTAGTCATTTTATTATCCTTTTTACCTATTATATAGGGGCTGTTACGCCCCTGATTTGTGTTTTATTTCCTCTGACATTTTAAGTGTTTGTATTCTAGAAACTAAACTTTGTTTTTTTTCCAGTTCATCATCTAAACGCATTTCTAAACCATGTTGCCCTTCAGCGTAAGCAATCATTGTTAAAGTTTCGTTATGAAGCTCTTTGTAATAAATTTTATTACCTTTGAGCATTGTCAGATTACGTTCAGGGCAGTTATCAACTATCAGTTTACCTAAAGTTTCTGGTGACATTTGATCTTCTATCAACTGCTTGTGAACCTCAAGCTCTTTGTTAATTTTAGTCATTTCCATTTGGTATCTCCTTTTTACCTTATACATTATATGTAGCATATGTGATACAGGATTGCAAGTGTTTTATTAAATTATTTTCCATTTATTTATGTAATTATTTCTAACAACATCATCGTTGCAAAATTTCTCACGCAATCTGGTATAGATTTGTTTGAACCCATCACCATGAGGTTTTCTCATGTGAGGAAAACTTTTTCTGTCAATTTTTCTAAGGTTATATTGAACGAAGTGTGCCACCTCATGTAAAACAGCTATTAAATGACCATGATAAATGTCACCATTTTTTACAAACATACCACCACATTTAGGATCATCACTGTATGAACGATATTCACAATAATAAATGTGACCATCTTTTTTATATTTATCAGTTTTAAATTTATCAAAAGTAAGCATCGTTTTTCCAGCTTTGATATTTTCTATCTGCCATCCAATCGTTTCTATTGTAATAGTGTTTGTGCCACCCCAACTGTTTCCGTTTTTATTTTGTTTTATTTTTAAAACTTTTAACGCTTTCTTTTTGCAATGAGCATTTAATTTAAAAGGCGTATCATCAAGAAAAACCAAAGCGTCTTTAACAATGTTAGCTATAAATAATTTATACTGTTCTTTATTCATCGTTATTTCCTTTTACCTACAATACTAATGTAGCACACCTGATACACATTGTCAAGTAGTTAATTTTAGAAAGAATGGAAAAAGAGGGGTTGACATCATGTATCTTATATGATACAATGTAATTATATTGGTAAAAAGGAGACAATATGGAAAGACTAAAAAACACTACTAATATGTGGCGATATAGAGAAGGATACATCCAAGATAATGACGATGGTGAATGGGTCGGTTTAGACAAAGATGAAAAAACCATTGTTACTACTAAAAGAAGTATGGCAGATGTTAAATCGGCTTTGGATGTAATTTTTGACAAAGAGAAAAAAGTCAAAAAATCTAAAAAACCTTCTAAACCAAAAAGAACCTTAAAAGGAGAGCCAGTTACTCATTTAGCAAAAATGTTAGACTTTCATCTTTTTGGTAAGAGATAATTGTAAATATTTAGAAAAGACCTTATGCAGAATTATGAATACAGTTTTGCATAAGGTTGAGATAGAAATATCTGGACAACCAATAGGTAAGGGTAGGCCAAGGTTTACCAAGACAGGTCACGCATATACTCCAACTAAAACAAGGGAATATGAAAAACGCTTGCAAGCTGCGGCATGGGCTAAAATGCAAGAAATGAAACTTAAACCAACAGGTAAGTTTTGTCATTTAAAAGTTGTAGCGTTCATGGACATACCTCAATCATGGCCTAAAGTAAAAAGATTAGAAGCAGAGTATGGCGTATTAAAACCTATTTCTAAACCTGATCTTGATAACATTGTAAAGATTGCCAAAGACGGTATCAGCGGCATGGACGGTATTATCTTAGACGATAAACAAGTGACAAGCATTGAAGCACAAAAGGTTTTTTGTCACCCAGAAAAAGGGCCAGTGCTTTACTTAGCTGTTTCTTGGACAGAGTAAGACCAATCAGGGCCATATGTTTCTTGCCACAACTTAGGTTCTTTGTGTATAGCAATCTTGGAGTTATCCCATAAACCTTGGTGGTGTCCTTCACAGAGGGGGATAGCTTCATCATCTGCTCTTTTACGAAAGCTGTGCCTGTCATGTATTGGGTGATGGGCTGTTGTTGGTGATTGCTGCACCTCTTGAAATCGTTCACATACGCAACATTTCATTTGCCGTACATTTTTTAGAAACATAGGATTTTTTTTAGGTTTAGGTTTTTTTAATCCTAGCGGTGGTCTATTAGTTAAGTTAGTCATAGTATTTTAAACTCCGATATAGGTATTTCTGCAACTGCTTCTATGTCTGCCTTGTCACCCCTATCATTTCTGCCACCTATTGATATTGGATATTGTTTAACTAAATTAACAACGCCTGTTTTATCTTTCCAACCAACAAGAAACAATATTTTTAATCCTGTAGCTTGTTGCATGGCGTGAGCGCCAGCTAATTTATTAGCTGTTATAAAACAAGTTGGATACTGTGCATAATTATTGTTTCTGCATCGTAACTCAACAAACGCTCTAACTTTGCCTTTATTTATCGCTACATAATCGAATTGATTATATTTATCTTGTTTTCGCATTTCGCAATTCCATTTAAAAGCAGCATATTGTGCAAGCTCTTCTTCTTTAATTAAATGGTTTTTTGTTTCATACGTTTGGCGATAATACGTCATAGCCTACAGCCTCAGATAATTTTTGCATAGATAGCTCAAAATATTGGTTAAATTCTTGTTGGCTCATATCGTCAAATGATATACTGTCCATTATACGCATATGTGCGCTGGCTAATGAGTTCCATCGCATTTTGACATAACCACAAGCCCACTTGAGTTCGTTATGCAAATGTTTTTCGCTAGGCCATCTTCCAGTAGCTTTACAAGTGTTTCTTAGTATTGACCAATACATACTATGGTGTGGGTTAGATCTTTTACCTGTTGCTTCAAGATTATATGCTTGCCCTTGCTTGGCATCTTCTAATTGCTCACCATCATATTGTGAGACAGGCAATAATTGCCCATCTCTAACATAAACTTGAATTTTAGAATGGGATTTCATCGTCAAAATCCTGTGACGGTGTTTGATTAGACGTTTCTTCTGTTGTTTCTTCGTCTATTTTATCACCCTCTGCATACCGATTGTTTTCAGGTTTTTTACCTAATAACTTTACCTCACTAGCATTTACAGAAAGATAAGTTTTACCCTCATATTCTCTTGTCTTAAACTCACCAGTAACGCCTACTTGGGTTCCTTTAGTAAGGTATTGGGCAAGCTGCGTTCGAAAGTAGTTGACCCCAAAATAGATTGTTCCTTTATTGTCGCCGTAACCATCGTCAACCGCCACAGAAAAGGTTGCAAACTCCCCTCTTGTGTTCTTACGAACTTCACACTCTTTGGTAAGACGCCCAATAATTGTAATAACTTTCATAATTCTAACTCCACTTTTCTTTTATCATGTGCATTAACAACCGCTTCAAATTGCGGTTCACTTATGTCGGGATTATTTAATAAACCCTTGTAACGCTTTTCGTTTTTTTCAAAATTTTCAGCGGAACAATTATCATAGAACTCAATAGCAGCATCTACCCTAGCATCTGTATCTAAGTTCATAAGTTTAGTAGGTTGTGGTTTGGCGTCCTTAAAGTCGTCAGCTTCTTCTTCACTGTAAACATCACCATGTAAGCCAACAAGTTTTAATATGACCCTATCTTTGGCACGTTTCTCTGCCATAGCAAATGGGTAGTTATTTTTGTTATTATACGGTGCAGCTTCACCAACTGACCATTCTGTTTTGTCACCCATATGACCTACAACACACATGGCTACTTCTTTAGACTTAATATCTTGTGCATATAATGTAGGTGTATCAAACATTATATCATATTCCGCAGCCATTTTTTCACAAGCTTTGTGCAACACAACAGGCGTACCATGACAATCCCATGTAGATTGTTCTTTTGTTAATCCAATTTTTGTAAGAACTTCCAATAATTTAGGTGGTAATTGTTTAGGCATCAAACTTCACTCCCTGTAATTCAGCGTCATATTTGTTAGCTTTTTCCACGCCATTTTCTATTGCTTCTATTAACGCCTTAGTATTACTAGGCGATAAATTTTGTTCTATAATAACTTTGTATAATTCAGTTGTTATAAATAGCTGAGATACATTGTTAATACGCTTTTTCATTTTTACCTCTTGTTTTATTTTGTATCTTGTAATATACACATTGGTATCTTATATGCAACCTATAAATGTAAAAAAAGGAAAAAAATGTTGGAACCTGATTTATTATCGCTGGGCAAAATTCAGGATGCACTAAAGGATAAAAGCCCTGCACAAGTTTGTAATGCTACTGGTTTATCGCGTCATACTGTATATCGTGTACGAGATGGGGCAATAGACAATGTTAACTATGAAACTGTGAAGGTGTTATCTGATTACTTTCTTTCTGATGAATAAAAAATGACCCACAAATTAATGTGGGCCAGTTTGAGGTAAAAAGGAATGTGCCACAGGCAGCGGCACTTTCACACAAAGTCACAATAGCTAAAAGTTATTTGGACAGAAAGGGTAAAAATAAATGTCACACTATATGACAGCACTTGCAATGAAACAAAATGGATTAAGGCCAGCTACAAAAGTAGTTTTATATTGGATTGCAGATCATCATAATTCAGAAACAGGAGATTGTTTCCCTAGCATAAATAGATTGGCTATTTTATGTGAGATGTCTAGGCGTTCAGTAGAGACACACATAACAGCTTTAGAGGATTTAGGACTACTAACAAGAAGGGCGCAATATAGAGATACAGGTGGTAAAACAGCTAATAGTTACTTACTGGAACTTACTGGAACTCTTGAGAACTCAGACGATACGCAAAATCTGCGTAGGGGTAGCGTAAAATCTGCGCATGGGGATACGCAAAATCTGCGCATGAATAACCTTGTAAGAAGAAACCTTGGAAATAAAACCAATAATATAGATCAAAAAGAAAAAGATTTTGATAAGTTTTGGACTACTTATCCTAGAAAAATAGGTAAGGCAGTAGCTAAACAATCTTTTTTTACAGCATTACAGAAAACAAATGCTAATAAAATAATTGAAGCTGCAAGAGATTTTGGTAACTCTATGCAGCACCAAGAGAAACAATTTATACCACATCCTAGAACATGGCTACGACAAGAGCGATGGGAAGATAAAATAGAAATACCTGAAATGAATGGTATGAAAAAAGCATTAGAGGAATTAGGATTAAGCTATGAATAATCAAAGAAATGACGAACTAAGAAATAACACAATGAAACTGTTAGCTAGGTTAAACGCTCCAAGAGCCGTTCAGGGCAATACCGATGCACTTAAAACAGAGGCACAGTTTCTTGTAGATAAAGTAATCAAGTTAGCTCCTACTAAGCAATACACAGAATGGTTTGGCGATTTTGAGGAAGCTTTGTTAGGTAACTTAGAAACTAGAACTTGGCCCACAGCAAAACAAATAGGTCAGGCTGCAAAAGAAATTGCTCCTAAACGTCCAGAGTTTAGAGATGATACACAGCAGAAAGGTTATCAACCTGACGAGCTAAAGATTAATGCTAAACGAATACAAAACAAAGAAGATGTTGGTGAGCATTATATTTTTGGTAAAATGGCAAATCAGATGGTTAGATTGGGATTAGTTAGTGAAGATCAGTTGCAACCATACAAGGAATATCTTAATAATATGAAAAGAGGCTAATTTGTGATACAGGTTAGGTAGGCTCTTTCGTGAACCCTCCCTACACAAGAGCCTCCCCCCATCGTAAGTTCGGAGCCTTATGGTGGGGGTTTCTTTTTCTTAGCAAATCAGTTAACCTACATTATATATGGTAGTACCCTGTTAGGACGGACATATGAGTACAAAAGAAGAACAAAAATCTAAAATAGAAGGATCTGGTAGAAAAAAAGGAACTACTAATAAAGTTCCTAGACTACTGAAAGATGCTATATTAGAAGCAGCAGATAGGGCAGGGCAGAACATTGTCTTAGCAAGATATGATGATCCTGATAAAGCTGATCCTAGATTTGTAGAAGATGCTAAGAAAGAAGGTATGGTTCATTACCTTGAGCATCAGGCTATAGAAAACCCACAATCATTTATGTCTTTAATGGGTAGAGTGCTTCCTATGCAGATAAGCGGAACAGGCGCATCTGGTGAACACATGGTTAAGCTAACATGGAAGAAATAACTATAGACTATAAACCTCGAAAAGAAGTAGAGGCATATCACAATCGTAAAGAAAGATTTGCGGTATTAGTTGCTCACAGAAGGTTTGGCAAAACGGTAGCGGCAATTAATGATTTAATTAGAGCCTGTTTTACTGTGCAAAAAGAGAATGTAAGAGTAGCCTATATTGCTCCATATCTTAGTCAGGCTAAAGCAGTGGCTTGGGATTATGCGCTAGAATATACCAGAGACATACCAGATATTAAAATCAACCACAGCGAATTGAGGATAGATTTTAGCAATGGAAGCAGATTTCGCCTCTATGGTGCAGATAATTATAATGCTATGCGTGGCCTTTATTATGACGCAGTAGTTTGTGATGAGCATAGTGATTTCCCAGCTTCAGCGTGGTCTACAGTTATTAGACCGTCATTAGCTGATAGAAAAGGTAGTGCTACATTTATTTCCACACCCAAAGGACGGAATGAATTTTGGGAATTATATGAATATGCTAAGACTGATGATAATTGGTGGTTAGGTATGTTTAAAGCATCCCAGACAGACATATTAGATCCAGAAGAACTTAAAGAAGCAAAGGCTACAATGGGTGAGGACCGATATGAGCAAGAGTTTGAATGTTCTTTTGAGGCTGCTATTGTAGGCGCATATTATGCTATGGAAATGAAAACAGCTTTGGAAGATAGTAGAATAACTACTGTTCCATATGATCCTAGCGTTGGTGTAGTTACTGCATGGGATTTAGGTATTGGTGACAGTACAGCTATTTGGTTTGCTCAATATGTTGGTCAGGAAATTAGAGTTATAGACTATTATGAAAACTCTGGTGTGGGGCTAGATCATTATGCAAAAGAACTTAGTAGCAAGAATTATCACTACATGGATCATATCTTGCCCCACGATGTACGAGTAAAAGAGCTTGGCACAGGAAAGTCAAGATTAGAAACATTGCATAACTTAGGAATACAAGATGTAACTATTGCGCCAAAGTTAGGAATAGAAGATGGGATACAAGCTGGTAGATCCATGTTAAATCGTTGTTGGTTTGATGAAAAGAAATGCAATAGAGGCATAGAAGCTCTTAGGCAATATCGTAGAGAGTTTGATGAAAAAAACAAAACATGGCGTGGTAGACCATTGCATGATTGGACATCACATGGAGCAGACGCTTGGCGTTATTTAGCTGTTGGTAAACAAGCGGAAAGAAATTGGGGTGAACCCATCAGAAGAAATTTGCTTGGCATTGCATAATGTGTTACGCTCTTTTTAAATGAGGGGCAAATCATGGCTAAATCAGGTCTTTATTCTAATATCCACAAAAAACGTAAGCGTATAAAAGCGCAAAAAGAAGCTGGAAAAAAGCCAGAAAAAATGCGTAAAAAAGGTGCAAAAGGCGCACCAACAGATAAAGCATTTAAGAAAGCAGCAAAAACTGCTAAAAAACCCACAAGAAAAAAGAGCAAGAAGTAATGGCTAAAGGTATTGCACATTATTTTAGAGATGGCACAAAACATACAGGTGGTATGCATAAGATGCCTAACGGTCAAGTTCACAGCGGAAAAACACATGGCAAAACTAGCAAAAGATTGTATCATTTCGGTGAATTAAGTGCTACAGCAAAGAAAAAAGCAAAAAGGAGAACATAATGTACGGTAAGAAAAAAGGCGGCAAAAAAGGCGGCAAAAAGAAATAAATGGCCTCTTATATTAAAGATGGTCAGGTTGTTAAAATGACGCAAGAAGAAGAGGCGTCTTTTAATGAAAGATTTAATCGAGGCCGTAATGTCGGGGCGCAAGCTCAATCAGTATCCAGAAGCGCTAGCGGTGGTAAGGGTGGTAATCCCTCAATAGATCCCAGAACAGAAGCTAATCAAAAGATTATCAGAGATAGTCAAAATGATGGTGGCTATGGTTATTATACTAATATGGGAAGATATGTGCCTTTCTCTGTAGACATTAGAGATGGCGGTGGAATGAATACTTCAGGTAATTTCTTTAAAGGCGCTGGTCCTATTTCCACAGCTTTAAACGTTGCAAAAGTACGTCCAGCAGGGCCAGCCAGTGAAAAGATAGATGGTAACTATGTAATTCCTAGAGAGCAAATAGGTTTTAGAGATGTGGCAGATACAGCAGATCGTGGCGGTCCACAAGCAAGCGGTGGTCAATACGAAGGTGCTGGAACTGTTAGCGCAATTTTTAATATGTTAGATGCTTTGGGTGGCGCTACAATACCTGAACGTCAAGCATATGTTTATGATGAGAATGGAAACTTTGTACCCAGAAAAGTAACACTGCTGGGGGGCTGATGTGGCTGAAAAGAAAAAAGATAGCCGCCTCAAACGTGCTGGTGTTAGTGGTTACAACAAACCAAAGAGAACTCCCAGCCATAAAACAAAATCCCACATTGTCGTTGCCAAAGAAGGTGACAAAGTAAAAACGATCCGTTTTGGACAGCAAGGTAAAACTGGCGATAAAAAAATGACTAAACGAGCTAAATCATTTAAAGCAAGACACGCAAAGAATATAGCTAAAGGCAAAATGTCAGCAGCATATTGGGCTAACAAGGTGAAGTGGTAATGGCTAAAAGAAGGACGTCACTTGCTTCTCAATTTGCACAGGGATTGCTTGAGTTTCTAAATAATATGGAAACTAAAACATTTAACCTACTTGATATTCGTAATTCGAAAGAACCAGCAAAAGAAATGGCTGGTCATATTTTAAATTTAAGAGAGCAAGGTTTAGCGAGTAGAGTAACCGATGATATGATGGCAATGGCTGATCCTGAAACTTTAGCTAAGTTTACACCACTTGATATGTCTACTGAAGCTAGGATGCAAAGAGCTAGAGATATGGGGTTTGATACAGACACAATGTTGTATCATGGCGCACATGACGCAATGCCAGAAACAGATTTTGATCAATATGGAAATAAAATTGAAATACCTCCATACAGAAAAAGTGACATAAAAGCTTTTGATGATCGTCCAGAGCAAACTTCTATTTACGGAAGTGACAGTACTGTTTTTTTAACTGATAACTCTGGTGTAGCTAATAGTTATGCTAAAGTTGGAAACAGAACTCCAAATAATCAAATTTATCCTTTATTAGTCAAAAAAGACGTTAATGATCCAATGATTGATGTAGGTGGAACTCCATATTTTGGTATCCCATATACAGCCCAAGGTAAAACAGGAGAAAATATCAAAGAAATATTTGGACCAAATGTTATGAGAAATGATTATAATTTAGAGGACAATAGTGGCGCAATCGACACAACTACAGATTTAATAGCTAAACAGATGCCTAAAAAAGATTTAGAAACTACAACTTTGTTTAATATATCAGATAGAGGTCCACAAACTCCTACTGGCACACCATTAGACAAAGACGTTTTAGAAAGAATGACTGCTGATGAAATAGCAAAACTTAAAGAATATAATAAAACAATCCAAAAACAATCTATACAACCAGCAACAGATGTAATGGTGCAAAAGGGAAATAGAATAAGAAGTCCATTTGCTAGATTTGATCCAGAGTTTGCACATTTAAAAAATATATCAGCATCAGTCGTTCCAGTTAGTGTAGGTATGGCCCAATTACTACAGAAACCTGATGTAACAAAAGAAGAGATAGAAGAATATTTATCTGGGGCTGGTTTATAATGTCACGCTTACTTGATTTTCTTACAGGTCAAAATCGGAGAGATCCGCTTACTAACTTAGGTTATAGCGAAGCGTCAGATGCTATGCAAGATTTAACCAGTATTATGCAACCGCCTGATGTTGATAGAAGCACATTAAACGCAGATGCTTTAAGGCAAGATTTGTTATATCTTAGTCCTATTGGTGGTTTTTTAAGGTCATTGCAGGGATTAGAGCCAGCTTACAGAGCAGTTACTGGCACAGGAGTTGGCGCAACACAATCAACGCTAGAAGGTCTAGGAATGGGAGAAAATAGCTCCGACAGGCTTGGCAGAGATTTAATGGCAATTACTAACGAAGTTCCTTTTGAGGCAATTACTGCACAAATGGCAGGCTTGCTAGGCCACATTGCAGATTATGCTTCAGGAGTTAAAAAATCTAGGCCATATCTTTTAGGCGAGAAGTTAGAAACTAATCCTGATGTGAACATGGTTGGTAAGGCTGGTAAGCCAGCAGCAGTTAAAATTGATGGAGAGCGATATTCTTCCAGAGAAATAGCTGAGATAAAAAGGGCTGAAGAAAACTACATTAAAGAAGCAGGGATAGATGTACCCGATTATCTGCGTTATCCAGATCAAGATGAAAAACGAGCAAAATTGATAGCTGCTGCATATGAAAGGATGAAGAATAATCCTGATGATCCTGAAGTTAAGAAAGCATATGAAGCGTTAATAGAAGAAACAATGGCGCAATATGATGCATTGAAAGAAACAGGGATTAACTTTACTTTTCTAAAGCCAAATATGCCTGATCCATATGCTGCTTCCCCAGCACTAGGATATAAAGATGTTGTGGAAAATAAAAACCTTACAGTATTTCCAACAGATTTTGGATATGGCAGTGACGCTGCATTTGATGCTTCAAGAAATCCAATGCTTACGAAAGTAGGTAGAGTAGGAGACAAAGATGATGCAGTAGCCAACGATGCTTTTAGAGTTGTCCACGATACTTTTGGGCATTTAGGATCTGGCAACCCACAATTTAGAAGCGCTGGTGAGGAACGAGCTTTTCTACAGCACATGAGAATGTATACACCAGAAGCTAGAAGGGCGATGGCGGCAGAAACAAGAGGGCAAAATAGTCTAGTAAACTTTGGTCCATTTGCAAATCAAAACAGGGCAGCTTCGGGAGCAGATACAATTTACGCAGATCAAAAAGTAGGAGTTATGCCAGATTGGGCAGTAGATCCAGAAGGTATGCCAGATGGCTTAGAGCTTAAAGAGCTAGAAGAAATCATTAAGACTTGGGGTGATTGATGGCGAGAAGAGGTTTAAATACGGTAGGAAAAATAGCTAAAGGGTTGCTAGACCTTTTTCATTATTCTGATGAACCTTTGAAAGTTATAGATCCAGCTAAACAGCTGACAAACCCGAACATAAGAGGCCAAGAAAGGCGATTAGCATCACCAACAAGGTTAACTCCATTTCGTGAGGAACCAGAAGTAATAATACAGGACTATCCAGATCAATCTTATTTTGGAGATCAAAACTATTTTCCTGAAAGTGGATTAGGTAATTATGTTCATCACACTAGAGAGCCAGCCGAAGGATTTTATGACATAAGCCAAGACATAGATAAGTTTTTTCCCATTGCCTTAGAGGAAGTAAAAGACTTAGCTGTAAAATACAAAAAAGAATTAAATCCTGTAGAAATTAACGAATTAGCATTAGCGAGAGCCATGAGATATGCAAAAGAGTTTAAATATTTAGGATTAAGCAATAGAAAATACAGACCAGATGTGTATACTCAGTTTCAAAAAGTAATACCAATGGACGTAAGCAGTCGAGAAGGTTCAGTAGGTGATCTTATTGAATATTTGAAAAAGGTAGCAGGCGAATGACAGAATATGAAATGGATGTAGATGATATTGGTTTAGGGTTTATGTCAGGTTACGATAAATATGATGTTGAGGTTATTAAAGAATATAAAAGTAACACAATGCAAAAGTTCTATCGTGTAAAGGTAAAGGATTATACAGATGCCGTTGACGAATTACAGTGAACTTAAAACAAGTATAGCAGATTTTCTTAATCGAGATGATTTAACATCAACTATTCCCGACTTTATTTCATTATCAGAAGCACAAATGAATAGAGAAGTTCGTCATTATAGAATGGAAAAACGTGCGACTGCACAGTTGAATACGCAATATACAGCTTTACCTACAGATTTTTTACAACCTATTAGATTTGTTATTACGGGTTCAGATGTTTCTACGTTAGAGCAAGCAAGTGCATTAGAAATATCTAAGCTCCGTGAGGTAAACAATGATACGACAGGCAAGCCAACAACGTATTCTATATTAGATAGTTCAATAGAAGTTTTCCCAAAACCTGACGCAACTTATACTCTTGAGTTGTTGTATTATGAAAAAATAAATGCATTAAATAATGGTAATTTAACTAATTGGTTACTTACTAACTACCCAGACGCTTATTTATATGGTGCTTTACTGCATTCTGCGCCATATTTGCAGGAAGATAGTAGAATACAAACATGGGCGGCGTTGTATCAAAAAGCAATAAGTGATATTAATAGTGAAAGTGAACGATCAAAAACATCAGCTTCAGGGCGCAGAATTAAGATAAGGAGTTATTAAATGGCAAGTATAGCAGACAGGGTGCTTGATAACGGGCTAACGGTTTTGGATACGGAAGCGTCAAGATTTGACATTTGCAGTCAAGAACCCACAACATATGCAGAGGCAACATCTACCCATACGCTAGGCAACACAACCAGTATCAGCATTGGTGCGCCTGCAGATCGAACAGGTGGCGGTAGAAAAGTAACGCTTGCAGCTATTAGTGATGCTTCTGTGACAGGTACAGGAACGGCAACGCATTTTGCAATAACAGACGTTTCAAATAGTAGGTTGTTAGTAACAGGCGCGTTGAACGCTTCACAGTCAGTAAACAGCGGAAACCAGTTTGACATATCTGCTTTAGATATTGGCATACCAGACCCATCATAGGTGATTAATGGTTAAAGTCGCAGATAGAGTAAAGGTCACAACGACTACGACAGGCACTGGCACAATTACGCTTGGCTCTGCGGTTACTGGTTTTAGGACGTTTGCTAATGGCGGTATAAGCAATGGCGATAGTGTGCGTTACGTTATAGAAAGCGGAAATAGCTACGAAATTGGCACTGGCACATATACGCATTCTGGCACAACTTTAAGCAGAACCTTAACGTCTAGCTCAACGGGTTCTCTGTTAAATCTCACTGGAACATCAACTGTATTTATTACACTGGCAGCGGCTGACTTTGATGCACGGGCGGCGGTTCCAGTAGCTATGGCGATTGCGTTAGGATAGAATATGGCAAACACGTTTAAACGAAAACTAAGCAGGAACATCGGCACATCTGCAACGGCTGTAGGAAGTTATACGGTAGGAGCTTCTACGCAAACAACTGTAATCGGGCTAACTTGTTCTAACAATACGGCTACAGCAATAACGGTAGATGTTTCTTTGAATGACGGTTCTAACGATCACTTCATGGTTAAAACGGCTACGGTTCCAAGCGGAGGCAGTCTTGTCGTTGTTGGAGGTGATCAAAAGGTTGTTTTAGAAACAAGCGATAGCGTTAAGGTTACATCAAGTGCGGCTAATAGTTGTGATGCGATTATGAGTATTTTGGAGATCACCTAGATGGGGAAGTCTAAAGATTTAGCGTCAGGAAACAGTGCAGCTTATGTAGAAACCGCTGGTGATAGCATGACAGGTGAATTACTTGTTAGAAGAGCTAGAAGTAATACAGCAGGGGATGCTGCTTTAACTATCCACCCAAGCGATACAACTGTGTCCTATGGTATGAGAATAGACCAGAATACTAATTCTCTAAACTTTGATCAAGTTAATAGTGGCGTAACAAGAATGTCTATCGACAGCGCTGGCCGTGTGACGACACCTAATCAGCCAGCTTTTATGGTTATAATGACTTCAGCGCCTATTTTAACAGGAACATCTACAACTATCTTACCGTGGAATAGCGAAATATTTGATACAGGTAGCAACTTTAACACATCAAATTATAGATTTACTGCACCTGTCTCTGGTAAATATCATATGCATTTACATTTAGAACTTCATTCTGACAGTAATTGGAATAGTTCAACATGGGCTTACATAGGTGACTATTACGTTAACGGATCGCAAAAAACAGGCGCAGACTTTTGGGGGCATAGTTATAAATACAATTTAGCAAGTAATGCTGTTATTTTAGATATTAACGCCAATGATTATGTCGATGTTAGAGCAAGACCAAATAACAACACTTTAAGGTACTCAGGAGATAGCGCAGGGTCTTTTGGTAACTCTCGTTGGTTTGGTTATTTGATAGGATAAAAAATGCCGTATTTAGGACAATCACTAACTGAGGGAACGCGCAGAGCTTACACGTTCGTAGCGACTTCTGGGCAAACCACGTTCAATGCCGTTTATGGTGTGGGTGCAGTTGACGTATATCAGAATGGAATATTGCTACAGCCATCAGACTATAATTCAAGTTCTGGTTCTTCAGTGGTGCTTGGCGTTGGTGCAGCGGTCAACGATGAAATAACCATTATAGCGCACAATACATTTAGCGTTGCTGATACTGTTAGTTCTTCGCAGGGTGGTACGTTTGCAGGCAATGTTTCTATGTCTGGCACGCTAGGCGTTACTGGCGCTGTTACTGCCGCTAATGGTTTGACTGTTGATGATGATGGCGCAACGCCTTTAACCGTTGATCGTGCTACTTCATTTGGGAATGTTGTAGATATACAAAAAGATGGCTCAACTGTTGGTGGTATCTCAACATTCTATGGAAACCCAATGTTTGGTAGGAATAGTGGGGCTAGGCTAGCTTTTGACACTAATGTAATTTATTCATCAAATGACGCAGGGTCTACAGCAGATAATGCGTATGCGCTTGGTAGTGCCTCATCACGTTTTAAAGACCTCTACCTCTCAGGCGGTGCTTATCTTGGCGGCACTGGTGCGGCTAATAAGTTAGAAGATTATGAAACTGGCACTTATAATCCAACTATAAACTGTGGTTCTGGGAGTATTACCTTAAACAGTAGTTACGATACATATGCTTATACAAAAATAGGTAATAAGGTAACTGTAACAGGTCTTGCCGTTCCCAGCGCAGTTAGCAGCCCCTCTGGTACTTTGGAAATAACTCTTCCTTTTGCATCTGCTAATTCTACTGAATTCTCTGAACGAAGTAACAACATTGTTGGTTTTTGGTTAAATGGTTCTGGCGTACCCAATGGTTCGAATTATTATAACGCTATGCTGTTCTTACTACAGAATGGGCTGAGCTACATTAAAGTTTATTTACAAGGATATGATGGATCATACAATCCTAACCCAGCCAATTGGATTGGGGTCGGGTCAGATATGCATATAAATTTTACATATTTTGCAGCATAACACCCCTGTTGGATAGCAGGGTAGTCAGTCCAAGCCATATAGGAGATAAAAAATGGCAACATTAACAGAAGAAACAGAACAAGATAAGATAGAGATAATTAAACCGTTTAATATGTTACAAATTAGAACCGCAACGATTATCAAGAAAAACGGTGTAGAAATTAGCCGTTCATTTCATCGTCATGTCGTAGCTCCAGACGCAGACGTGTCAGGCGAAAGTGATGATGTAAAAGCACTAGCCACACAGTTTCATACAGACGCAATTAAAACCGCATACGCTGCACATTTGGCAGCTTCATCACCATCATAGGAGTATAACATGCCAGATTTAACCATAAGTTTAACAGACACAGAGCAAAAGTGTTTAGAATATGCAGCAGCTAGTCCACAAGATTGGGCAGACAATGCTTTAACCAACAGAGCCAGGATAGCCAAGGATGAGATCATTGCGGCTTTGGTTACTCATTGCAATGCAAACAGTGTGGCTATTGCGACAGGCGAAGATGCACAAGTAACACAAGCATTTGATTTAGAAGTTGTGCAAACAGCCGCCGCCCGAAACGCAGAGGCTTCAACGCCAGAGTAAGGAAGTCAAATGGCTTATATTGGAAGTTCGCCAACGAAGGTAGTTAGCAGACAATCAGCTAACATTTTTACATATACAGCCACGGCTAATCAGACAGCTTTCACTGGCTCTGACGCAAACGGTAATACGCTTGCTTGCACCCCTTCAGACATCATGGTTCATATGAATGGGCTAAGATTAGAAGAGAGCGATTTCACCGCCACCACAACTACGGTAACTCTTGGCTCTGGCGCAGCGGCAGGGGATGAAGTTACAATTACGGCTTTTGTAACGTTTGAAACCGCAGACGCTTACACAAAAAGCGCATCAGATACACGGTATGTTAATACTACTGGCGATACTATGAGTGGTAAGCTAACAGTTCAAAATGACCAAGATATTACAGGTACTATTACTCATAATCCATCAGGATCTGGCAATAAGTATTTATCCCTAAATACTGCATCTAGTGGTGATGGACATATTCTTTTTCAAAGAGCAGGATCAAATAAGTATCAAATATCCTCTGATACTAGTGGAAATCTGTTTACTTGGAGTTATGGAAAAAATGGTACAGCATTCAGAATAAATGCTGACGGTAGTGTTATAACACCTTATCAGCCAGCTTTTGGCATAAAGATGAACGTTGTTAATGGTATAAATGCTACTAGTTCTACTCAAGTTATATCAGGAACTACATATTTTAATTCTTCAAGCTTACAGCAAACAGGAGGATCTAATTTTGCTGTAGGCACTGGAAGATTTACTGCTCCAGTATCAGGATTTTATCAGTTTAATGTTTCTATCAGATTTGATGGTCATTCTGGTAGTTATATTTATATTACTCTAGTAGATAACGGAGCAGCTATAAGCAGAAATCTAACTAGTTTAGGTTTTACGTATATGACATTAAGTATGTCTAAAGCTCACTATCTACACGCAAATGACTATGTAGAAATTCATATAAATTGCGCTGGTGATACTTCAGTCACAATGGATTCAGACAGTTTCTTTAGTGGATACTTAATAGGTTAGGAGGAACACATGAGCAACGCACGAAAACTCGCAGACAATCTTCCTACTGAGGGCAGTCTCTCTGGACGCAATGTTGTAATCAATGGTAACATGGAAATTGCACAAAGAGGAACTTCAGCGGTAACTACTAGTGGTTCTTTTGTTGTTGATCGTTGGAAAAATATAAGCAATGCTAGTGATTTCTCTGCCGTACAATCTACAACCGTACCTTCTGGTCAAGGCTTTTAC